>ERZ773258.1753-NODE-1753-length-15780-cov-3.292591_pt1 | contig 15780 bp, 9 predicted proteins | sample MGYA00511962_ERZ773258 | MGnify/ENA primary metagenome ERZ773258 (study PRJEB29015, sample SAMEA2737755) | human gut metagenome | biome: human gut; feature: human-associated habitat; material: faeces | place: China | collected 2012 ... | reverse complement strand
ACGGAAATATAGGTGATAATGCCGATCATGATCGACGAGACCACCAATGACACAGCCACGAAAGCGATCAGCACATAGGTGATGACGTTGATGATGGTGGTTACCGAGTTCATCATCAGACCAACGTAGTCGGTGTAGGTGATCTTGTCTTTTTCCTTGGCGGTCTTATTGTATTCGTCGATGGCGTCGTTGATGGAATTCTTGTCTTCGAAGCTGTCGACGTAAATGTTGATGGAGCTTGGTGCGTCACGGCTGACCACGCCGAAATCAGCGAGATTGTCGTTGTAGGAGCCGGTGGACACGTACTGGTTGTAGATGGCGACCAGCGTGGCCTCGTCGGCGGTGGCGATATAGGCGTCGAATTGGTCGGCGAGCTGCTGTTCGCCCATCTGAGCCATGGCCGCGGCCTGCTGGGAGTCACCTCCGGATGCGCCTGCGGCCGCCATCATGTTCTGCGCCATCTGCGCCTTGCTGCTTACGCCGAGGGATGCGACGTAATCGCGGGCATCCTGAGCTTTGGTGGCATCGTCGGACGGCGAGAACGTCATGCCGTTGAGCACATTGTGATCTTTATCGGACCGCTGTTCGGTGACGATTTCACTGGATTCGGCACGGTCGATCAGCTCATTGGTCAGAGCACGCGTATAGCCCACACCGGAGGAAAGCGGGGTTGCGTCAGCATCCTCTACCGGCTTAACCACGCCCACGATCTTCAGATCGATGGCCTTGTCGGAGTCGATCAGCGCATTAATCTGGTCCACATCGTCGCCCACGTACGTCCAATGGCCGTTATCGCCTTTGACATACTGGTCGCAGGCCGGCAGCAGCTTCAGCGTGCGGTCGATAACGTCGGAATAGTCAATCTTCTTGGTATCGGTTTTCACATCGTCGCCGGAATTGAGCTGGTTCATCATATCGTGGTATTCACTGGCGGATTTGAGGCCTAGCTCATACACAGCGGTTAACGACAATGAATTGTTCTCGTCAAGTACGAGTACAACCTCGTTCTTGTTCTTTGGCCAGGATCCTTCGACTACCTCATAATTGTCGGAAATGACCTTGCCGACGTTCTTTTTGCCATCAGCGCTTGGCATGATCTCATGGAACGAGCTCGGTGCAGCATTCTGGTCGGTTTTACCCGTGAGCATGCTCACGCGCGTCGACGTAAAGGTGGATGAGTCGGCAGACATCAGCGAACCGTCCGCCATCTGGTCGGCCATCGATTTGGTGCCGGTTTTGCCCACCGTCACACCATCGGCGTTGACAAGCGTGCCGTCTGGATCGTGTGAGAATACGGAGAACCTCGTATCATACGAATACTGGATTCCCGCGGAACCGATATACCGATTGATGTCACTGTCCTTATTATCAAGGTATTTCTTGAACGCGCTCAGATTGTTTTCGGTAATGCTGCTGGTCATCGAAGCGGTGCCCTTGATGGCGGCATCATCCGGATAAATCGCGTCGCTCTTATGCTTCTTGCCTTGATTGTCCGCACTCTGCTGGCCGGAAGTCATCATGCTGGTCAGGTCGAAGGTCTGTTCGTCGATGCTGATCGGGTAAGCAGTCATCGTCTCGCGCTGAATATTGTCGATATAAGTGTTCACGCCTGCCGAAACGGACATGATCAATGCGATGCCGATGATGCCGATGGATCCTGCGAATGCCGTAAGGAACGCACGGCCCTTCTTGGTGCGTAAATTGTTGAAGCTCAATGCCAACGACGTGCCGAACGACATGGATACGCGGCCCATGGTCTTGTGCACGGAAGCGGTAGCCGTTTCGTTCTGGGCTGGTTCGAACGGGTCGGAGTCGGAACGAATCACACCGTCCTTGAGCTCCACAATGCGCGTGGCATACTGGTAGGCCAGTTCGGGGTTATGCGTCACCATCACCACGAGGCGGTCTTTGGCGACCTCTTTGAGCAGATCCATGATCTGCACGGAAGTGTCGGAATCAAGCGCACCGGTCGGCTCGTCGGCGAGCACGATGTCCGGATCGTTCACCAATGCGCGCGCAATGGCCACGCGCTGCATCTGACCGCCGGAAAGCTGGTTCGGCTTTTTGTTGACATGCTCGCCCAAACCCACTTGTTCAAGCGCCTTGCGCGCACGCTCTCGACGCTCCGAATGCGATACGCCCGAAATGGTTAGGGTAAGTTCCACATTCGACAGAATGGTCTGATGGGGAATGAGATTGTAGCTCTGGAACACGAAACCGATGGTGTGGTTGCGATAGGAGTCCCAATCACGGCTTTTGTATTGTTTGGTGGAAATGCCGTTGATCACCAGATCGCCGGAATCATAGTGGTCAAGTCCGCCGATGATGTTGAGCAGTGTGGTTTTGCCGGAGCCGGAAGGTCCGAGAATGGCCACAAATTCGCTGTCACGCAGGTTAAGGCTGACGTTATCCAGCGCCCGCTGCACGAAGTCGCCGGTTTTATACTGTTTGGAGATGCCTTGAATTTGCAGCATGCCGCCTCGTCTCGATAATCATGGGCGTTCGATTCCACAGAGAATGCGCTGGTAGATGAACACGAACGTTGTCGAAAGTATTATATGGCAAACCCTCGCTATAAGCAGATTCGAAATAGCATAATATACGCTTTTGGCGAATCCGATGGCGAGGATTTATGCACGTTCTGCCTTTTTGACTGATTACACAAAATCGTAACGAGGCTGCGATCTTATCTCAAACACGACGAAAAGCCTGTTCCAAATCTGCGATCAAATCGTCAGCATCTTCAAGACCGACGGAAAGTCGCACAAGATTGGCGGGCACTTCCAGCGTGGTACCGGCGACGGAAGCATGGGTCATGGCACCCGGATGCTCAATCAGGGATTCCACGCCGCCCAACGACTCGGCCAGGGTGAACACTTCCGTGGCACCGGCGAACTTCTTTGCCGCTTCGAATCCGGCTGCGATCTGCACGGAGATCATGCCTCCGAATCCGCCATGCATCTGTCGTGCGGCAATCTCGTGGCCTGGATGGGATTCCAGTCCCGGGTACCATACGCGTTCCACTTCAGGGCGGGTTTCCAACCATTGCGCCACCTTCATGGCGTTACGACTGTGCTGCTTGACGCGCAAATCCAACGTTTTAAGGCCACGAATGTCAAGCCAGGAGTCGAACGGAGATGGCACAGCTCCGGCCGCGTTCTGCAGGAACGCCACTTCATCGCGGATTTCCCTGTCGTTGAGCACCACCGCTCCGCCGACCACGTCGGAATGGCCGCCGATGTATTTGGTGGTGGAATATACGACCACGTCGGCGCCATCCGACAACGGATGCTGCAATACCGGGGATGCGAAGGTGTTGTCCACCACCACTTTGGTGCCATGCGCATGAGCGACCGCTGACGTGGCCGCGATATCAGTGATGTTGAGCAGCGGATTCGACGGGGTTTCCACCCAAATGTACCGGTACTGCTTCTGGCTGAGCGCCACGGAAACGGCCGCCGTGTCGGTGATGTCCACCACGTCAAGACCGACGCCCCACGGCACGAACACCTTGGAAAGCAAACGGTAGGTGCCACCATATACGTCATTGCCCAGCAGAATATTGTCGCCCGGCTTGAGGGTGGCACGCAACAGCACATCGATGGCGGCCAGTCCGGAAGCGAAACTCAGCGCGTAGTTCGCGCCTTCGACCGCGGCGAGCTGCTCGTCGAAGGAATTGCGGGTCGGATTGATGGAACGGCTGTAATCATAACCGTTGCGCAGGCCGCCGACACCATCCTGCTTGAACGTGGACGTCATATAAATAGGAGTGACCACGGCTCCGGTGGTCGGATCGGGCTCCTGACCTGCGTGAATGGCGCGGGTGGCGAGTGCAGTGGCGTTCAGGGCTTCGGTGTTGGTCGAGATGGTCATGATGGGAACTCCTTGAAAATATCGAATGGTTTGGGTTGAACGAATGATGGGCATGATCGTGAAACAGCTGATCGGTGGTCTACAGATACCGCTCCGCAAGACTTGGCTTGGACGTGCGTTCCACAACGTCGGCGAATCCGTTGGCACGCATCCAATCGTCGTTGAAGATCTTTTCCATATAGCTGCGACCGGAATCCGGCAGCAACACCACGACCAGCTGGTCTTCGTCCAAATCGTGCTCGCGTGCGTATTTAAGCGCTGCCGTAACGGCCATGCCGGACGAGCCTCCGACCAGCAGACCTTCTTCCGCAGCCAAACGGCGGGTCATTTCGAATGCTTCGGCATCGTTGACCTGCACGATTTCGTCGGGAAGTTCACGGTCGAACGCTTTCGGATAGAAATCCTCGCCCACGCCTTCGATGCTGTACTGATGCACGTCGTTCGGATTGGAATAGATGGATCCTTCCGGGTCGGCGCCGATCACTTGTACTGCGCCGTCGGAAGCTTCCTTCAGGTAGCGTCCGGTGCCGGAAATGGTGCCGCCAGTGCCGATGCCAGCCACGAAATGCGTGACCTGATGGTCGCTGGCTTCCCAGATTTCCGGACCGGTGGTGTGGTAGTGGCTTTCCGGTCCGTTCGGGTTGTCGTATTGGTTCGGGCGGTATCCGCCGGGAATCGCTTTGGCGAGGCGTTCCGCCACCTGGTAGTAGGAGCGCGGATCATCCGGACCAGCATCGGTAGGGGTTACCACCACTTCTGCACCGTATGCGCGGAGTACCGCACGCTTGGCTTCGGAAACCTTGTCTGGCAGGGTGAAGATGGTGCGGTATCCGCGCTGCTGGGCCACGAGGGCAAGTCCTACGCCGGTGTTGCCGGAGGTCGGTTCCACAATCACACCGCCCGGCTTGAGTTCGCCGCTGCGTTCGGCCGCGTCGATGATGCGTTCCGCAATGCGGTCTTTGGAGGAGCCGCCAGGATTGAAATATTCGACTTTGACTGCGATGGTGGCTTTGATGCCGTCGGTCACATGGTTGAGTTTGACGAGCGGAGTGTTGCCGATGAGCTCGGAAAGGGAGTTGTGGATGGTCATGTCGTTTCCTTGCGAAGAGTGATTTCCGTTGGCTTCCGATGAATGATTTCGTTGTTTTGATTTCGAGAAGCTCGCGTTTATCACTTGCAATGATTTGAAACGGGACCTGTGATGGTGTTTTCGCTGCGGTTCATCCACATATGCCGCGTAATACCAACCGCGTAAGGCACTGGTTATGGGATGATTTCTGCGATACTCTGGCATGCAACGCAAGTTGCGTATGCCGAAAAAGAATGCCCTGTCTCAAGTTATGCTTCGATGAACCACGCGCCCCTCGGGCGGTTGGTCAGCGACAGCAACAACAAGAGAAATTGAACATGGCTCACACAATAGCACACGTAACGACATCGGCGTGTCTTACCTGTTCATATAGCGGCAAAAAAGCCTGCAATCATGCGGATTTCAACATGATCGCAGGCTTTTTGCGCAGTGTCACAAATCAGAGCGAAGCCGCGTCCAGCAATCGTTTGGTGTAATCGCTGGTCGGATGGTGCAACACGGTTTCCGTAAGTCCGCATTCCTCAACGCAACCGTCGTGCAACACCATAATGCGATCTGCGATATGCTGCACCACTCCCAAATCGTGTGACACCATGATCAGCGCCATATCAGGTTCGCCGCTACGAATCGCAGCGAACGATGCGAGAATCTGCGTTCGTGCGGCCACGTCGACGGCGCTCATCGGCTCGTCGGCAAGCAATACTTTCGGATGATCCGCAATGGCACGTGCGATGGCCACGCGTTGCGCCTGACCGCCAGAGAGGTCCACGGGGAACCGATTTTCATATGCGGCAGGGTCGAGACTCACCATGCGGAAGGCTTCCGACACGCGTTCCGCAATCCGTTCCTGCGACCAATCAGGGTGATGCAACCGCAATGGTTCGGCAACGGATCTGCCGACCCTCCAACGCGGATCCAACGAGCCGAATGGGCTTTGGAACACCAATCCGCAGCTACGCCGCAGTTCGCCGGCGACTTCGCCTTGCACAGGCTTGCCGAAATACGTAATCTCGCCCGTTTCTGCGTGTTCGAGCCCCAGCAATACTCGTGTAAGGGTGGTTTTGCCGGATCCGGATCCGCCGATCACCGCAAGGCACTCCCCCGAACGTACGTCGATATCAACATCGTGCAGCACCTGACGACGCTGTTGTTTCGCACCGTAGTATTTGTTGATGCCGCGACCTTGCAGCATTGTGGTTTTTTCGTTTTCGCCCGTCACAACCGTTCTCCTTATTTGGTTTCGGCATCGATCCGCAACGACAGCGCACGTGCCGAAGTCACCAATTGCGAAGCGACTTTAGTGTGCGGCGACTGCAGGATATCGGCGGTTTGTCCTGATTCGGCAACACGTCCATCAGCAAGTACATAACAGCGTGTGGTTGCATGATTGAGTACCGCGAAATCGTGGGTGATGAAGAGCATGGATGCGCCGGAATCGTCCACCAACGATGCCAGCAGATCGACGATCTGCCGTTGCGTGATCGAATCCAGCGCGGTGGTTGGCTCGTCGGCGATAATCAGGCGCGGCGACGTGACCAATGCGGCCGCGATGCCGACGCGCTGCTGTTGTCCGCCGGAAAGTTCATGCGGATATTTGTTCAGCACATCTTCCGTCAGCCTGACTTTGGCGAACATTGCTTTGACACGGTCCAACCGTTCGTCACGGGTCAGATCGTAATGCAAACGCAGTGGCAGCGCGACCTGCTGCGCCACGGTCATCACCGGATTCAATGCGGCGGAAGGATTCTGGAACACCATGCCCACATAACGGCCACGCAGATCGGCGATCGCTTGATCCGACGCTCCGACGATTTCAGTACCACCCATGTCAATACTGCCGGAAACCTGTGCGGAAAGCGGCAGCAAGCCCATGATGGATTTGGCGATCATGGATTTGCCGGAACCGGACGAACCGATCAAACCGACACGTTCACCGTCGGCGATGTCCATATCGACATCATGCACAATCGGCATTCCATTGATGACGATATTGAGATTACGGATGCTGACGCTCATGCGCGTTCCTCCGATTCAACATGGGTGGCTTCACCTTGCCGCAATGCCGGATTCGTCAGCGGATCGATGGCGTCACGCAACGCATCGCCAAACAGATTCAGCGCTATCACCATCAAGGTGACCACCAATCCCGGCCACACCACAGCCATCGGATAAATGCTGATGAATTTCACGGACGTGGCAAGCGAATGCCCCCAACTGGGCACTCCCGCACCGACGCCAACACCCAGATACGTCAATCCAGCCTCCGCCAAGAGCGACGTGCCCGCACTCATCGACAGCTGAACGCATAACACCGGAACCGTATTCGGCACAATATGCGTGAAAAACACGCGTAACGAACTCGCACCCGACCACAAAGCCGATTCCACATAGTCAGAACGTGCGGCGAGCATGGCCGCGGGGCGTAGAATACGCGCCAAATTCAGCCCGTATGCAAGTCCGCATGCGGCGATGATCACCGCTGCCGACGCGCCGAACGGCACGGAAAGCATCAAGGCGATCAGCACTGTTGGAATGGAAATCAACGCATCCACCACAACCACCGACGTGGAAGCCAATGCGCCATGGCGAGACACCATGGCCGCCACCAGCAGCAGGCCGATGGCCGCGGCAACCACCACGGTAAGCAGCGCGATCGCAAGATTCGTACGGGAACCGGCCATCAACCAGCTCAACACATCAGCGCCAACACCATCAGTACCCAACATGTGAGCGCCGGACGGCGAAGCCCACGTGTTGAATCCGTCAGTATCAAGCAGCGAATATGGCGTCCACACCAGCGAAATAGCCGACACAACCAGCCATATCGCAAGCATGATCAGCGAATACTTGCCACCAGCGGTACGCCATATGGAGGGAATCACGGTTTTCACAGCGTTTTTCGAAGTAGTTTTCTCAGCAGACTGTTTCATCATGCAAGCACCTCCCCCGACACCAATCCGGCATCTTTCAGACGCGGATCAAGCGCACGATGCACCACATCAACCACTAATCCAAGCAAGAGGAAGAACGTAGCCAACAGGAACAATTCGCTCTGCACTGCAATCAGATCTCGATTGCCAACATCGGTGACCAGCATGGTGCCAAGCCCCGGAAGCGCGAACAGATTCTCAACCACCATTACACCGGTGACCATCTGGGCGAACGTCAAACCGATCACCGACACCAATTGCGGTGTGGCAAGACGCAAAGCGACGCGCAATACCGCCTGTTTGCGGGTCATGCCGCATGCCATGGCCATGTCAACCGCCTGAGACGAGGCCTTGTCCCCCACGGCGGCACGCGTGTAACGCATAATGGACGCGCCTGCGGTAACGCCGGTGGCGAGCGCCGGAAGTATCAAAGAAGCCAACGCCTGCAAGGGCGCACCCCAGCCATTATCGGGAAAACCTTGAGCAGGCAGCAATCCCAACAGTCCTGAACCGCGTGAGAACAGCAGAATCAACAGCAATCCGCCCCATAATGCGGGAATGGCGCCGGCAACAATCGCAATACCGTGACAAAGCCCACGCAAGCGGGCATTACGGGTCAGCACAGCAGCGCAACCAAGCGGCAGGCCGATCGCCAATGCGATCAGCAAACTCACGATGATCAGTGGAAACGTTACCGAAGCACGAGACGCAACCTGTGCCGACACCGCTTTGCCTCCGATGGTGGACACACCAAGATCGCCATGCAGCAATCCCAGCATCCAATCGCCGTATTGCGCCACGTACGATTTGTCCAAGCCAAGTTCGGTACGAAGCGACGCGATACGTTCAGGGGCTGCGTTCGTTCCTGCGATCACCGCAGCCACATCGCCCGGCAGCATGCGCAACAGCACGAACACCAGAAGCGACAGACCGAACAGGGCCACGACGAACAGTCCCAGCCGTTTGACTACAAATCTCATAGTTGAACCACCATTGGTCTATCGCTCGATCCGTGCGTTTGCAGCGATACGCACCTATTCACCGTCATTACCCTATCCAACAATATCGCGCCAACGTGTGGCGGTGCCGCAACGATGCCGCTGCAAACACCGCCACACATCAGTTTTCATCACTTGTTTTCCGCCGATTTTCCATCGTTTTTCGTCGATTCACCGCGCCTTGGTGATCTGCCACAATGGCAGCACCGTCTGGCTCAGCTTGCTGGGGAATCCCTGCACGTTCTTGTGGTATGCCACCGTCACACGATAGCCGAACAGCCAGTCGGCGGGGGCATCCTCGCTTACTGCTTTCGCAGCCTGCTTCAGGTAGTTTGCACTGGATTCCTCATCGGTGGCGGCGAGCGCCTTGGCATACAGTTCTTGGGCTTGCTTGCCGTCGTAGTGGAAGTAGTAGTCGGGCGTGGTCCACTTGTAGAAGTCGTGGCTTTCGGCGTGGTCCACCAACGAAAGTTCATAGTCGCCGTTGGCGTGCACGTCTTGCAGCCATGTGGAGAATTCCACGTAGTTGATGCTGAGATCAATGCCGATTTTGGCGAGCTGGCTACGCAGTTGGTCGCCGAGTTCCGTGCCGTACGTGTTGGCGTAGGTGAGGGTGAGTTTCAGCGGATTATCGGTGGAATAGCCGGCTTCAGCCATGAGTTCCTTGGCTTTGTTCACATCGTACGGGTACAGGTCGGTCAAGTCCTCATAGCCCGGGTCCACGGATGGGATCGGCCCGCCGAGCGCATAGTCGACGTTACCGCGCGAAGCGATGATTTCCTCATGGTTGATGCCGTAACGGATTGCCTGACGCACGCGCTTGTCGGCAAGCTTGCTGTTCGCGCAGTTGAAGGCGAGCACGTATTTGTCGCTGCCGTCCGCCGCGGACACCTGATACGTGTTGGTGTCAAGCGATTTGGCGAGCGTGGCGTTCACCGGGGAAAGCACGTCGACTTCGCCGCTTTTCAGCGCGTTGACGGCTGCGTTATCGTCGGTGAGGAATTTGATGATCACGTTTTCGGTTGCGGCCTTGTGTGCGCTTCCCCAATACTTCGGGTTGGCTTTGAGCGCCATTTTGCTGGCGGAATCGAAGGATTCCACCGTGTACGGGCCCGATCCGACGGCTTCGGTTTTCGCGTTGTATTCGGCGTCCTTATCGAACACCAGGCCGGGGCGTCCGGTCAGGTACCACAGCAGGTTGGAATCGGGGGCGCTGAGCGTGAGCTTCACGGTGTCGCTATCGACCGCTTCGGCTTTTTCGAGGCTTTCGACCTGATTGGCGTTGTAATACTGCTGTTCTTTGAGCTGGTTAATGGACCAGGCCACATCTTCGGCGTCCAACGTGTCTCCGTTGGAGAAGTTCATGTTCTCGTTGAGATGGAACGTATACGTTGTGCCGTCGTTGGAAATATCCCAGCTTTTCGCCAGTCCCGGCTGCACTTTGTTGTCGGAATCGCGCGACAGCAGTCCTTCGTACACATTGCCGATCAGCACCTGTTCGATCGCCGATCCGGACTGGTGGCGAATGTCGAGACTTACGGGGGCGAGTTTCAGTCCAATGGTCACGGTGTTGGAGGTGCCATTTTCCGCGGTATCGCTGGATGCGTTGTTGTTACGGAACACGACGACGCCCACAATGATGGCGACCACTGCGATCACTGCAATGATGGCGATGATCCACTTGTTGGGCCCCTTGGATTTCGGTGATTTGGCACGCGCGTTCAAAGTTGCGTCGGTGCTTGCCGAGTTTGCGGGCTGATTGTTGTGTTGTTCGTTCTTCTGTTCGGTTGCGTCGGCTTCGCCGTACGCACCTGAAGATTGCGACATGATTGCTCCTGTTTGATTATGTGTTTGTTCTGGTTGACCGCCTGTACGGGTCGATCACCAAAGTCTGATTCTACAATCCGCCATGCCCGCAGGATTCATCTGACGGCAATGCCGCAATGCCGCATGCCTCAGCCGGTTCGATATATACTTGACGCAGTTTTCGTAAGTCTTGCCAACGTCAAGGGAAGGACAATATCGGCTATGGCGCATATTCTTCTCGGCGTGACCGGCAGCATCGCCGCATTCAAGGCCTGCCATCTCGCCTCCGACTGGAGCAAGCAGGGACATGAGGTTCGCGTGGCCATGACCGCGGCCGCGCAGGAGTTCGTCACCCCGTTGACGTTCAGCTCGCTCACGCATACGCAGACGCGCACGTCCATGTTCGCAGCACAGCGCAATGACGGCGATGTTGCGCATACGCCATCCGATCCGCTGCATATCAATCACGTGGATGATGCGAAATGGGCGGACATGCTCGTCATCGCTCCTGCGAGCGCCGATATCATTGCGAAAATCGCATGCGGCATTGCCGACGACCAGCTGACAAGTACCGTACTTGCCTATAGCGAGGGACCGAAAATCCTATGCCCTGCCATGAACGTGCACATGTATGAGAATGCCGTGACGCAACGCAATCTCAATGCCTGCCGTGAACTCGGATGGACCATTGTGGAGCCGGGATCCGGTATGCTTGCCTGCCAGGATGTTGGCAAGGGGCGCATGGAGGAGCCTGCTGCGATCGAAGCTGCCGTAGCTGATCTGCTGCGTGCGAACCAGCCCGCAGAAACGTTGCCATTGCACGGATTGCATGTGCTCGTCACCGCCGGCCCCACACAGGAGCCACTTGATCCCGTGCGCTACCTCACCAATCATTCCACTGGAAAAATGGGCTATGCGATCGCCGAGCAGGCACGCGATATGGGCGCGGATGTGACGCTGGTATCCGGCCCTGTCACATTGAGCGCTCCCCGCGGCATTGATACGGTTCACGTCACCACCGCGCAGCAAATGTTCAACGCGGTGCAAGAGCATTTCACGCAGGCCGATTTGACGATTATGGCCGCTGCCGTCGGCGATTTCCGCCCGATTGAGCAGTCTTCGGAGAAAATCAAGAAGAACGGGCGCGTCAATATCGATCTGCGGCTCACTTCGAATCCCGATATTCTCGCATGGGCAGGCGCGCATAAAACCGCCGGTCAAACCTTGTGCGGTTTCGCCATGGAAACGCAGGATCTTGAATCGAACGCAGCGAAAAAACTCACATCCAAGCATTGTTCCATGCTGGTGGCCAACAATCTCAACACTCCCGGCGCCGGATTCGCGGTGGATACGAATGTGGTGACCGTGCTGAAACCCGGCGAAACCACCGACGAACCGATCATCGAGCATTGGAACAAGATGAGCAAGCAGGAATTGGCGGAACGCATCCTCACCGAATTGGCAGCGTTGCGCAATACCGAATCCGCTGAATCGCAAGCATCGTAACCATCAACCAACATCACAGGAAATAGCGTCAATACAGCAATCGTAAGGAGAATTCGACATGCTTCTGGTCGCAGTCGACATCGGCAACACCAATGTGGTGATCGGCTTTCTCGATGACGGGCATATCGCCGGCACGTATCGCATCACCACGAAGGCGAACCACACGTCGGATGAATATGGCCTGATGATCACGCAATTCCTGCGGCTGAGCGGCTATGCGCCGGGCGATGCGGACGAGGCCCTGCCGGAGCTGCACCGAAGGCTGGAGCGCGCGCTGGCGGACGGGGCCCTCGGCGTCTCGCTCGGCCTCGGCTATGCGCCGGAGTGCTTCTACACGCCGGACGGCCTGCTCCGGGCGCTGGCCCCGCTGCAGGGCAGCGGCATTCCCATCTGCGTGCACATGCGCGAGGAGGGCGACATGGTCTGCGACGCCCTGCGCGAAATGCTCCGCGCGGCACGCCTGCTCCGCACGCCCGTGCACATCAGCCATCTCAAGGCCATGGGCCCGCGCAACTGGAACCGCCGCATCCCAGAGGCGCTGGCGCTGCTGCAGCAGGCGCGGGACGAGGGGCTGGACGTCTCGTGCGACGTCTATCCCTACTGTGCAGGCTCGACGCAGCTGCTGCACCTGCTGCCGCAGGACTTTCTGGCAGGCGGGACGGACGCCGTTGCTGCCCGGCTGCGCGACCCGGCTCAGCGGGACATCCTGCGCGAGCGCATCGCCCACGGCCGCGATTTTGACAACATCGCGCAGATGGTCGGCTGGGACAACATCCGCCTGACGACGCTGCACCGGCCGGAATTCCAGCCGCTCACGGGAAAAACGCTGGCGCAGGCCGCAGAGCTTCTCGGCATGGAGCCGGTCGACTGCCTGTGCCATGTGCTGGCGGAGGAGGCCTGCAACGTGACGATGATCGACTTCATCACCTGCGACGAGGACATCGGCCGCATCCTGCGCGCGCCGTTTGCCAGCGTCATCTCCGACTCGCTCTACCCCACGGAGGGCCTGCCCCACCCGCGCGTCTATGGCACGTTCTCCCGCATTCTGGAAACGTTCGTCCGTGAGCGCCATGTCCTGACGCTGCCGGAGGCCGTGCAGCGCATGACCTCCCTTCCGGCGCAGGCTCTGCGCCTACAGGGCAAGGGACGCATCGCCGCCGGGATGGACGCCGATGTCAATGTTTTCGACCTCGCCGCCGTGCACGAGCGCGCCACCTGGGAGCAGCCTGCGCAGGAGAGCGAGGGCATGGACGCCGTGTTTGTCGGCGGCACGCCCGCCATCCTGCACGGGGCCTTTACGGGCGCGGCAAACGGGCAGGTGCTGTGAGGAAAATCCATGGACAATCGCCGGGCTCTATGGTAAAATAAGAAGTAACTCACCGGAAAGGAACCGATACATATGAACTGGAAACGATTTTTCGCGCTTCTTCTGGTGCTGGCACTGCTGCCGGCCCTGTTCGGAAACGCCTTTGCAGCCGGTCCGAAGGCCCGCACGCTGACGGACGCGGACTACGCGCCGATCGACGCCCTGTGGGCCGAGCTGGACGCCGTGGAGCAGGAGGCGCAGACGCAGTCCGCACAGGACGGTCCGGACCGGACGCTCGCGGCGGCGCAGGCCGTGGCGAAGGCAGTGACGGCCTCCGACCTCTATGTGGACGGCACGCTGCAGTGGCGCGGCGCGCAGTTCAGCTTTGAAACGACGACGGGCGTGACGTGCGCCTACAGCCCGCGCCTGCGCGAGCTGGCCCGCAGAGCCGCCGGGAGCAGCGTTGAGACAGAGACAGTCGAGCCGCAGACATCCACGACGACGAGCGCGGATATCACGCTCATCGAGCCGTATTACGGTCTGGACCCCAGCTTCACGCAGCAGTATCAGAACGAGGTAAAGAAGCTGGCCGCCGCCACGGGCGGCAGCTCGCAGGTCCTGAAGACGACGCGCGCCACGATCGACGCCGTCGCGGCCGCCGTGGAAACGAGCGGCGTCGTGATTTTCGACAGCCACGGCTCCACAGACTATGAGAACCCGTGGAACGAGGAGGACCTTGTCTCCGGCGCGACAACGTCCTACCTCCTGCTGCAGACCGGCACCGGCCTGACGACGGAGGACTATGCCAAGGACGGCAATACCTACCACGCGCAGTACATGGGCTCCTACGGTACGATAAAATACTACGCCGTGGACGGCACCTGCATTGCGAACCACATGACAAAGTCCGCCCCGGACAGCCTGATCTGGAGCGCCATCTGCCTCGGCATGGCGACGGACGGTCTGTGCGCCCCGCTGCGCGCCGAGGGCGTGAGCGTGTTCTACGGCTATTCCCAGGCCGTCACGTTCGACTATGACTACAAGTGGGAAGAGGTCTTCTTTGCCCGTCTGCGCGCGGGCGACACCGTCGCACAGGCCGTTGCGCAGATGAAGACTGAGATTGGACAGTGGGATTACTGCTCGGAGTACCTGACCATTGAAAGCGCACGCCGGAACTACTGCGCCTTCCCCATCGTCTCCTCCGCGCTGGACGCCTACCCCGGTAAGGGCAAGGTCGATGCCCTGCAGGAGGTCCATTCCGACTGGCAGCTCTTCGGCAAGGCGAAATTCACCGTTACGGCCGTCTCGGCCAACACGGCCCTCGGCACGGTCGTGCCGCTGAATGACCTGACGTTCGAGGCAAAGCCCGCGGAGAATGCCGCCGTCTCCGGCTGGTCGCTTCAGCCCGAGGGCGCAGCCGCCGTCGCGCAGGACGGCAATGTCTTCACCGTCAGCGACGTGCGCGGGGACTGCACGCTCGTGGTGGAGTTCCGCCAGCGCATCCCCGCGACCGTCGTATTCTCCACGCCGGAGGGGGCTTCCCAGCCGATGCAGCGCAGCTATGTCGGCGAGGAGATGGCGCTCACCGCCCCCGAGGGCAAGCCGCTGGCCAATGCGCACGACTATGTCTTCGCAGGCTGGACAGACGCTCCCGTGGCCGACGCCGTGCAGGTGAGCACGGTCTACACGGACACCTACACTCCCATCCGCGCCATGGTCACGCTCTATGCACTCTATTCGTGGCAGGACGGCGAGACGACCCGCTATACAACGCAGCCGCAGAATAAGGTCTGTCCGTCCGAGGCCTTCTCCGACCTCGACGTCACGCAGTGGTATCATGAGCCGGTCGACTATATGCTGGAAACGGGCATGATGAACGGCATGAGCGCCACGACATTCGAGCCGAACGGCACGCTGACGCGCGCACAGCTCGTGACCGTCCTCTACCGCCACGCCGGTTCCCCGGACGTGACTGGCCTGCCGAATCCGTTTGCGGACGTCGCGCCGCAGGCGTGGTATGAAAACGCCGTCATCTGGGCAGCCGCCAACGGCGTCGTCAAGGGCACGTCCGCCGCGACGTTCGCCCCGGAGGACGCCATCACCCGCGAGCAGATCGCGGCCATTCTCTACCGCTACAACGGCGAGGCCGTTACGGGAGACCTGCTCTCCTCCTTCCCGGATGCGGACGCGGTCTCCGGCTATGCCGTTGAGGCCATGCAGTGGGCCGTCAGCCGCGGCCTGATCTCGGGCGACCCCGCCTCGGACGGCACG
>ERZ773258.1752-NODE-1752-length-15783-cov-5.158761_pt1 | contig 15783 bp, 10 predicted proteins | sample MGYA00511962_ERZ773258 | MGnify/ENA primary metagenome ERZ773258 (study PRJEB29015, sample SAMEA2737755) | human gut metagenome | biome: human gut; feature: human-associated habitat; material: faeces | place: China | collected 2012 ... | reverse complement strand
TAGTCGATTGTTTTCTTAATTTGTGCCTTGCCTTCTGCACTGTAAACGGCTTCTGCTGCCCGTTGGGTAATATAAGAAGTGCCGTTAAACTTAGTACACTGGCGACGGTTCCACAATCTGTTGAGTGGTATGCGATCGCCTTCCAGAGTGGCGGCAGTGAGCTCTTTCGGAACCACGGTATATCCGCAGCGTACTCCTGTAAATCCTGCCGTTTTTGAAAAACTACGGAATTCAATCGCGCACTTTTTAGCTCCCTTAATCTCATAGATAGAGTGGGGGACATTCTCGTCCTGGATATATGCCTCGTAAGCGGCATCGAACAGAATCAGAGTGTCATTGGCAAGTGCGTAGTCCACCCATTTTTTCAGTTGTGACTTGGTCAGCGTTGTTCCCGTCGGATTGTTCGGGTAGCAAAGGTAGACGATGTCAATCCGTTTGTCCGGTATCTCGGGAACAAAGTTGTTTTCGGCGGTGCAGGGCATGTAGGTCACGTTGCTCCATTTGCCGTCTTCTTCCAATACTCCGGCACGGCCACACATTACGTTGCTGTCTATATATACCGGGTAAATGGGGTCTGTCACTCCCACGCTGTTGTCGTGGCGGAGGATATCGCCTATGTTGCCCGTATCGCTTTTGGCTCCATCGTTTACGAATACTTCCGTAGGGCTAAAGTGAATGCCTCTCGGAGCATAATCATGTTTGATGATCGCTTCAATCAAAAAGTCATATCCCTGTTCGGGACCGTATCCGTGGAAGGTACTGGCATTTGTCATCTCATCCACTGCCCTGTGCATCGCCTCGATGCAAGCCGGTGGCAGTGGCCGGGTAACGTCTCCGATACCCAGGCGGATGACCTCTTGTTTAGGGTGCGTTATCCTGAAAGTATTCACCTTTTTAGCTATGTCTGAAAATAAGTAACTTCCCGGTAGTTTCAAAAAATGTTCGTTTACTAATGCCATACTTTCTTGTTGTTTTAACCATTAATCACTAATTATCTTTTCTCCGTCGAACACCCGGACTGCTCCTCCCGTCATCCATACGTGATCCGTTTTTTCGTCCCATTCGATGGTAAGTGAGCCTCCATCCATGATGATGTCTGTTTTTCTTCCGGATTTTCCGGTCAGTGCGGCAGCTACTGCGGTGGCACAGGCTCCGGTTCCGCAAGCTTGGGTGATGCCCGAACCTCTTTCCCAAACTCTCATCCTGATTTTCCCATGCTCCAACACCTGGGCAAACTCTACATTGATGCGGTCGGGAAACAACGGATGATTTTCCAGTTTCGGACCGATGCTTTCGAGGTTGATATCTTTAATATCTTCTACAAAGATTACCAGGTGAGGATTTCCCATTGATAGGGTGGTTCCGGTGAATTTCTGTCCGTTGGCTTCAATGGGTTGTTCTTTCATATCGGCGGGACGTCCCATATCCACGGTTACGGTGTTCACTTTTCCGTCTTCTACATGGAGCTTCAGTATTTTGATGCCCGACAGGGTGTCGAGGGTAACGGCTGTTTGGGAAGTCAGGCCGTATTCATATAAGTATTTACCGATGCAACGACTGGCGTTGCCGCACATTTTGGCTTCGGAACCATCTGCATTGAAGATGCGCATACTGAAATCTGCCTTGTCCGAACTGCCGATGAGTACCAGGCCGTCGCTTCCAATTCCTGTATGCGGGGCGCTCCATTCAATCGAAAGTTTTTCAGGGCTTTCGATGGGATATTTCAGGGTGTTTACATAAATGTAATCGTTGCCTGCTCCGTGCATCTTAGTGAATTTTATACCTCTTGTCATTTTGTACTCTGTTGGTGGATTAATCTTTCTTTTTGTTTTATCACACTGCAAAGATACGACGTTTTGCTAAATTATTTGTAGAATACATATCTTATTTCTATTGTTTTTATTCATTCTTTCAGTCGCTGCAAATATACGGTATTCAAGTTTCAAATTAAAAGTTTGCGGGTGCATATTTGTATAAATTGTTATTTATGGAATTATTTCCGCATATTCATTCTATGTAGGTAGTGGCGTAAATACGTGTTTTAAGTGGAAAAATGGAGTTTATGGGGTGAAAATGAAGATTTGTATATGACAGAATGAAATTGTTTTCTTGTTTTTGCTGACTAAATGATCTTTTGTATAATGCCACACTATTACAAGCCAAATGCCACACTTTAGCTTCCGCAATGCCATTCATTTGAGCCATCGAAGTGTGGCGTTTGAATTGTTGAGGTGTGGCATTGGGGGAGTTAAAGTGGGGCATTGGTACAGATTGGAAAAGTAATGAATGAATAGATACGCGGACGACACGGATAAGGCGGACGAACGCGGACTTTAATTTATCATTTATAATAGTATAGCGCAGCTTTTTAAATCCGCGTTCGTCCGCCTTATCCGTGTCGTCCGCGTACCCATTTAATTCATAACCGAAAATAAAGAAATAAATTTAACTACCGATCTGCATTACTTCTTTTTCAATATCTCCTGCAATAATACCGGTTCGTTGGTGGTGATGAAATCCACTCCCTGGCTGATGAGCCATTCCATATCTTTGGCATCATTTACTGTCCAGGCGTTAACCTTCATGCCAAGGTCGTGACATTCTTTGATCCACTCGGGATGTTTTTTGAAGACGGAGAAATGGTAATCAGGACCGGCACAACCCATGTCTTTCAGTTCCTGCGGATTGAGGTCACCTTCCAGATAATATACGGGAGTACCTTTAGGAGCCAGGCGAATGAATTCTTTGGTCGCATGGCGTGAGAAAGTGATGTATTCGGTACGCTCTTCCAGTCCCATATCCTTAACCATTTTCACAATTTGCTCTACGGCGAGCGTTTCCCGTTCGGGAGTCTTGTGCGCTTTGAGTTCCAGGATAAGGCGGGTTTTCAATCCTTTGGCTTTATCGAGGTATTGCTGAAGGGTAGGGAGGTTCTCACCGTTGTCGAGGGTGATAGAGGTACATTCTTTCTCGGTGGATGTTTCCATGCGGACACCTTTGAATACACCGTCGTGGTCTACGATAAGTTTATTGTCGGCAGTGAGCCAGACATCGAACTCGGAGCCGTAGCAATGAATGGAGTCAGCTTTCACCAAGGCGGCAATACTATTCTGGGCAGAACCGTCGGTCTTCCAGAAACCACGGTGGGCGATGACTTGGGTGTTTTGGGCTTGTAGGATGCCGCATGCGGCAAGAGACATAGCGGAGGCAAATAAAAGTTTTTTCAGTTTCATAGTTCCTTATTTATAATTCTGCCGCAAGGTACAAAATATGTCTGAAAAGTGATGTTTCATTTATGTTATTAATGCGAATCAAGAGATAAAGGTGTTATCTCCTTTACCTCCTATTACCTGCGTATACGGCGCCTGCGCCTGTGGTGACGTTTCTTCTGCTTATAAATGCTGATCCGTTTCCAGACAATCCACACAAACAGTATCCCGAAGACTGCAAAGATGAGAAGTACGATACCCGTATTCAGATTATCACCTTTGACGCGGCTCCACATTTCGAGAACAAGCTCTGTGCGGTCACCGAAATCACGGATCATGGCGCAACGCTCCACGACTTTACGGTCAGGGTATTGTATCGGATTGATCTGAACGCTGTCTGCACCTGGACCGAAGAAATAACTGAGGTCGGAGAACTGTTCAAGAGTCGTGTCGATCTTTGCCTCCATAATCTCGGGCGTTGCTACGGCACTGACGTAGCCGATGGCATCCATATTACGCAGAGCAATATCCGGCTGGCAAAGATAATTGATGAAGTAGCTGGCAGCTTTTACGTTGCGGGCATACTTGGGGATGGCCCAGCCATCGTACCAGATGTTGCTGCCTTCACGGGGAACCACATAGTCCAGGTCCACACCTACGGCTTCCGCTTCGTCAATGGCCCAGACGGCGTCGCCACTCCAGGTAAGGTTGAGCCATGCTTTGTTTTTCGTCATCATTTCTTTGCCGAAGTCGGCTTCCCACCCGGCAATGTTGGGTTTCAGATCTTTCAGATATTGCTCTGCAAGGGTAATGGCTTCAGGGGAATTGTCGTTCATCAGTTGCTCCACGGTGATGGTGCTGTCGGCAAGTTGCCGGGCATGGGCATAGATGATGGCAGTGCCGTAGGCATCGCGGTAACTGTCTTTCATCAGAATCTTACCACGGTTGACGGCATCCCAAAGGCATCCCCAGGAGCTGACTTCTTCAAGGGTCTTGAACTTCTTGTTATAGAGTATTCCGGCGGTACCCCACATGTAGGGAACAACGTAATCATTGGTGTGGCGACCGGGCTGGCTGATCTTCTCCAACTCTTTCTGAATATATGGGGAGATGTTGGGGATATAGTCCGGAGTCTTCCCAAAATTGCGGTTGATAGGGAGGAGGAGATCTTTCTTCAACATTCGTTCGATGATGTATTCCGAGGGGCATACAAGGTCGAAATCTTCCTGTCCGCGCTCAATTTTGGTGAGCATGATTTCGTTGATATCGAATACCTGGTAGATGATGCGGATATCTTCGCCTGTCTGCTCTTTGTACCAGGCAGGAAATTCGGCGAGGACTTCTTCGTCGATATAATCTGCCCAGTTGTATACTTTCAGTACACGGCTGCGCTTCTCACTGGCACCGGTACAGGAGGCAAGGAGAAGAATGCAGAGAAGGAGGGGGATGTATTTCTTCATTGTTTATAGGGTTATATTAGTGATTAGCGTTTAGTGATGAGTGATTAGCGCCATGCGGAATGATAGCGTAGCCCACTAATCACTTATCACTAAACGCTAATCACTATTCTTGTTTCTTTCTGCTCTCTTATTAATCACAATCAGCAATACTAACACCGTTACAAAAATGATTGTTGACAGTGGGCGCAGTTCAGGAGTCAATCCACCCTTACGTGCGTCCGCATAGATGTATGTCGACAACGTTTCCAATCCTTCATTTCCGATAGTGAAGATCGTTACTGCGAAGTCATCAATGGAAAGCGTGAAAGCGAGGATGAAACCGCTGATCATTCCCGGCAGAATTTCCGGGAAGATGACTTTGCGAAGCGCCTGGAAAGGGGTAGCTCCGAGGTCGAGAGCTGCTTCGTAGACATTCTGATTCATTTTCTTCAGACGGGGCATCACGCTAAGTACCACATAAGGGGTACAAAAAGTGATGTGTGCCAATACCACCGTAGTAAATCCCTGCGAAATGCCAAAGCTGACAAACAGTAGGAACAGGGATACACCCGTAATGATATCCGCATTCATCATCGGAATAGCATTGGTGAAATTCATCACCTGACGTGCCCGGGAGCGCAAGTTAAAGATGCCGATAGCTGCAAGGCTTCCCAGCAGGGTAGAGGCTGTGGCGGCAATTGTAGCAATGGCGAATGTGTTCCAAATGGCATTCATCAGTGAGTGGTGCATGCCGCCTGTAAATAGTGAACTGTATAGTTTGGTAGAGAATCCTGTCCAGTTACCCAGTACCTTGGCCTCGGTGAAAGAGAAGATCATAATAATCAGGATGGGCGAATAGAGCAGGGCAAGCAGAAACCAAAGATAGCCTTTCGCCAGAATACGTGTCATCATATCACACCTCCGCTTTCATTTTGTGCACTGTCGTCCTCATTGGTAAAGAGGGCGGTGACGCCAATCAGTAACAGCATGATGAGCGACAAGGCAGCGCCGTAGTTCCACATTCCGTTATATATATTCTCTTGTACGGTAGTACCGAACAGTTTGATGTTGTTCATTGTCAGCAACTCGGCAATGGCAAAGGTGGAGACCGTGGGCATGAAAACCATCACCACACCACTCATGATGCCGGGCATCGAAAGGGGGAGGATCACTTTACCGAATACCTGTACAGGCGTAGCTCCCAGGTCTTGGGCTGCTTCTATCAGACTGCCATCCATCTTCTGCAACGTATTGTAGATAGGGTATATCATGAACGGCAGGAAGTTGTAGACCATACCGAATACCAAAGCTCCTTCGCCCAGCGGCAGGTTGAGGAAATCAAACAATGCCACCGTGGCAAGTGTACGTATCAGGATGTTCACCCACATAGGCAGGATGAACAGTACAACCATGGTCTGGGAAGTGTTGAAGCGCTTCTGACTGAGAATATAAGCAGCCGGATAACCGAGCAGGAGGCATACCAGAGTCGTGATGACAGCTATTCCGATGGAGTAGACGAATGTGTTGATAGATTCGGGATGCATCATGAATTTGCGGAAGTTGGCAAACGTGAATGCGCCTTCAGCATCGGTGAAGGCATAAACCACAATGAGCAACAGAGGCATCACAACGAAGATGATGAGAAACAATGCGTAGGGAACTGTCCAGTTCCGGCGACGCATGAAGAAACGGGATATATTACTGAGCACTTCCTTTCTTATTAGCAGATTCGACAATAGGGATAGAACCGGTGGTCTGTGCCGGTGCGACAATTCGTATATTTTCGGGTGCGATGGTGATGCCGACACGGTCACCGTCGTCCCAGACGTCAGTGGTGTCTACAAAGATATCCTCGTCCCAATCGGTAAACACGGTGAGATGGTAATGGTTTCCTTTATAAAGGATGAATTTCACTTCACCCGTCAGATGGCCGTCTTCTTCGTTATCTTCGAGGATGACGTTCCGGAAATCTATTTCTACGAGGACGGAACTGCCCGGTTCGATGTCCAGCACTTCGGCACACTCAAAGGTGTAACCGAGGAATTCGACGTGTGTGGCGTCTATGAGCTTGCCTTCGAAGGTGTTGCAGGTGCGTTCTTTCTTCATTACGTGAATGTCGAAAGGTTTCACGAGCAGACCGACTTCCCGTCCGGCTTCGAAACTGTGATAGTCTTGCACCATGAATTCGTAGCCCTCGTTAGTCTGTACCATCATTTCGTAATGCACGCCTTTGAAGATGCAGGAGGTGACAGTACCCATCAGTTGGGCAGCGGCAGAAGGTTCGAATATATAGATGTCTTCGGGACGGATGACTACATCGACGGGAGTGTTTTCGCCAAAGCCCTTGTCGACACATTCAAATTCGTGTCCGGCAAAGGATACGGCTTTGTCCTGAAGCATGAGGCCGTTCAGGATGTTACTTTCTCCGATGAAATCGGCAACGAAAGAGTTGATAGGTTCGTTGTAGATGTCTGTTGGCGTACCTATCTGCTGGATGCGGCCTTCGCTCATCACGACGATGGTGTCGCTTAGAGTAAGGGCTTCTTCCTGGTCGTGGGTGACGTAGACGAAGGTAATTCCAAGCTTCTGGTGCATCTCTTTCAACTCCATCTGCATGTCTTTACGCATTTTGAGGTCGAGGGCGGCGAGGGGCTCATCCAGTAACAGCACTTCGGGTTCGTTGACGATGGCACGGGCAATGGCAACACGTTGTTGTTGTCCGCCGGAGAGGGAATCGACGTCACGGTCTTCGTAATCCGTCATACCTACCATGCGGAGGGCTTGTTTCACTTTCTTGCCAATGGTGGCTTCGGGCATCTTTTTGAGCTTCAGTCCGAAAGCGATGTTGTTGTACACGTTGAGGTGGGGGAAAAGGGCATACTTCTGAAAGACGGTATTCACCGGACGTTGGTGTGGCGGTGTTTGCGTGATGTCTTTTCCGGCGATGGTGATGATACCTTCCGAGGCGGTCTGGAAACCGGCTATCAGGCGCAACAACGTAGTCTTGCCGCAGCCGGAGGGGCCCAATATCGTTACAAATTCGCCCTTACGGACAGAGAGGTTTACATCATTCAGTACGGCTTTGTCTCCGAAGTATTTCGATACGTGCTCTACACCGATGATGCAGTCAGACTTTTGCATAAGCGTTATTAAGTGTTTAACCTAAAACTAATAGAACGAATTCTGCCTTTCTAAAAAAGCGGGTACAAAGGTAGGGAATAAATTGGGAAAATGAAAGTGCTGTCTTCGATTTGCATTATCTTTGAAGAAGATAAACTGCACCTCGGCATAAAAAATGAACGAGTTCATTTTATACTGTTCTCGGTTTACATTATCTTTGTAGCATTAATGAATACTATTATAGTAGAAGGAGGCAAGGACATGGGTAACAGAATATATCCTATCGGGATACAAAACTTCGAGAAGATTCGTAAAGAAGGATACGTTTATGTGGATAAAACTGCATTGATGTATAAGTTGGTGAAGAGTGGCAGTTACTTTTTCCTTTCCCGCCCCCGCCGTTTTGGGAAGAGTTTGCTGATTTCCACGCTCGAAGCCTATTTTGAGGCGAAACGGGACTTGTTTGAAGGCTTGGCGGTGGAAACTTTGGAAAAAGACTGGGTGAAACGTCCTGTGTTGCATCTGGACTTGAATATCGGGAAATATGATACGCCGGATAGTCTGGACAAAATACTGAATGAAACGCTTGATTACTGGGAGTCACTTTACGGAACGCGTTCTGCCGAAACGACCCTTGCCTTGCGCTTTGCAGGAGTTGTGGGACGGGCCTATGAGCAGAGTGGTGAGCGTGTAGCCATTCTCATCGACGAATATGACAAACCCTTGCTCCAAGCTATCGGCAACGAGGAACTGCAACGCGAATTCCGCAACACTCTGAAACCTTTCTATGGCGTACTGAAAACCATGGACGGCTGCATCAAGTTTGCCTTGCTGACGGGAGTGACCAAGTTTGGCAAAGTCAGTGTGTTCAGTGACCTGAACAATCTGAATGACATCTCCATGGACGAGCCGTTTATTTCCATCTGTGGAATTACTGAAAAGGAGATACATCTTAATTTTGAAGAAGACCTGCACGAATTGGCAGCCGCACAGAAAATGACGTATCAGGAAGTGTGCAATGAACTGAAAGCGTGCTATGACGGTTATCACTTTACAGAAAATACGGACGGCATCTACAATCCTTTCAGTTTGCTGAATACATTCTTTAAGATGAAATTCGGCAACTATTGGTTTGAAACCGGAACGCCTACTTACCTTGTGGAGTTGCTGAGACGCAATCATTACAATTTGGAACGCATGGCGCATGAAGAAACGGATGCTGATGTGCTGAACTGTATTTATGGCGACAACGAACCCATACCGGTTATTTTCCAAAGCGGTTATCTCACGATAAAGGGATATGATAAGGAATTCGGTCTATACCGTCTCGGTTTCCCTAACCGGGAAGTGGAAGAGGGCTTTATCAGATTTCTGATGCCGTTTTATACCCGCTTCAATCAGTTAGAAGCACCGTTTGAGATACAAAGATTTGTTCGTGAGATACGTGCCGGCCAACCTAACGCTTTCTTTAAGAGGCTGCAAAGCTTTTTTGCCGACACACCTTATGAATTGGTGAAAGACTTGGAATTACATTACCAAAATGTGCTGTTTATCGTCTTCAAACTGGTGGGTTTCTACACACAGGCGGAATATCACACTTCGGAAGGGAGGGTGGATCTGGTAGTGAAGACTGCCGATTACATTTACGTCATGGAATTCAAACTGGAAGGTACTGCAGAAGAAGCTTTGCAGCAAATAGAAGAAAAACAGTATGCTCTTCCTTTTGAGGCAGACCCGAGGAAATTATTCAAAATAGGTGTGAACTTCAGTAATAAAACAAGGAATATAGAGAAGTGGATTATTGAATGACAGATTTGTGTAATTCGCGTTCTTTTATTCCGTTTTGACACTATCTTATGCGGATTGGAGTAGAGAGTCCTTTTATATTTCCTCTTTGTTGTGTGTTAAGTTAACGTAAGTTCCTAATTTCTAATTCTCAAAATTAGAAAAAATGGTATCGGACAAAACAAAATGGAAGAATTAAAAAATAAAAAAAAGAAAAGTCAGAAAAACCAACCTAAATACTTGACTTCGTCTTTCGGATGTCGTATCTTTGTAGGGTAGTTGATAATAGAGAATTCATACGACTTGTTTTCTAAGATAATAACAGACAAAAAACAAGAAAGGCGATAATTTCAATAGGAAGTTATCGCCTTTTTTGTTGATATTTATCGGATTCGGGCTTAAAAGAGGCTTTTTACGTTTTTAATAAACGTTGAGCACATTCTTTAAAAACGTTCCTGTTATTCTTTAAAAACGAATAACAAGAAGCTTAATAAAGCAGAAAAATGCCTGTTTTTTGTCTATATTTGAGACTGTGATAAGAATGCTCAGCATTCTATTGATGGATCTCGCTTGGTAAATTGTTTACACAGTAGACTCTGCTTATAACAGGCTTTATCAGCCCACGTTCCCGGCTGCCTCGTGCACATCTGCCACAGCCCGTCCGCTCGGATCATTTTTCCCTTGCAATGTGGCATCCCAGGTAAGTGCTTCAGCAGTAGAGCAAGCCACGCTCGGCACACTGGGCACGCTTCGGGCAGCCGACTGACTGGGGAAGTGCTCTTCGAAAATGCTACGATAGTAATATTCCTCCTTATTCTGTGGCGGATTGATGGGAAACCGTTCGGCGGCATGTTCCATCTGATGGTCGGTAACGGCGGCAGAAGTAATGGCTTTCAATGTATCAATCCAATTATAACCAACACCATCAGAGAATTGCTCTTTTTGTCGCCAGGCAACACTCTGAGGCAGCATATCCTGAAAAGCTTCGCGCACAATGCGTTTCTCCACTTCTTTGCCCGGACACATCTTGACGGCAGGGCTGAGGTTCATTGCCACATCCAGAAACTCTTTATCGAGGAAGGGAACACGACCTTCCACACCCCAGGCAGAAAGGCTCTTATTGGCACGTAGACAGTCGTACAGGTGCAATTTGGAGAGCTTACGGATCGTTTCTTCGTGGAAAGCCTGCGGTGTGGGGGCTTTGTGGAAGTAGAGATAACCACCGAAAACCTCATCGGCACCTTCACCACTAAGCACCATCTTGATGCCCATAGACTTGATGACACGTGCCAACAGGTACATCGGTGTGGAGGCACGAACAGTGGTAACGTCGTATGTTTCGATAAAGTAGATGACATCACGCAAGGCATCGAGCCCTTCCTGAATGGTATAATTGATTTCATGGTGAACAGTGCCGATATATTCCGCCACTTCACGGGCTTTAATCAAGTCCGGTGCACCGCGCAGACCGACGGCGAAGGAGTGGAGTTGAGGCCACCAGGCTTCGCTCTGGTTGTTGGTTTCAATGCGCTTGCGGGCATACTTTTTGGCAATGGCGGAGATGACGGAAGAGTCGAGCCCACCACTGAGCAGAACACCGTAAGGAACATCGGACATTAACTGGCGTTGCACGGCAGCTTCAAGGGCGAGTTTTACACTGTTGATTTCTGGTTGGGTAGCCCGGCGGGCGGTGGTGTCATTGGCTTTGACGGCGGCATAATCGGTCCAGGGGCGTTGATACCAACGATGCATTTTCCCTTCACGTCCCCAGAAGTAATGTCCGGGCAGAAAAGGCTCGTAGGTATCACAGAAACCTTCGAGAGCTTTCAGTTCGCTACCGACGTAGATATGTCCCTGGTCGTCACGACCGATATAAAGAGGGATTACCCCGATAGGGTCACGGGCAATCAGATAATCGTCTGCTTCCTCATCGTAAAGGGCAAAGGCGAAGATACCGTTCAATTCTTCGAGGAAATGAATGCCTCTATCCTTATATAATGCGAGGATGACTTCACAGTCCGATCCTGTACGGAAAGCATACTTGCCGGTGTAGCGGGAACGGATTTCCCGATGATTATAGATCTCACCGTTGACGGCAAGGATTTGCTTGCCATCCGGAGAGTACAATGGTTGTCCGCCACTTTCCGGATCGACGATAGAAAGACGTTCGTGAGCCAGGATGGCACTGCCGCCTACATAAATACCACTCCAGTCCGGTCCGCGATGACGGATTTTCTGCGCCATTCGAAGCGCTTTGTTTCTCAATTCCTGGGATTGAGATTTGATATTGAAGATACCTACGATTCCACACATGATGCTTAGTGATTAGGGGTTAGTTACTCAAATACTTGTCTATCCGTTCTGCCACTCTCCGTCCATCCGCCAGTGCATGCACCACAAGGCTGGCACCACGTGCCGCATCACCTGCTACGAATACATTTTCCGGAAATTCCGGTTGTTCCGGTTTCAGGAAGCCCATGGCTAGAAGCACCATATCGGCGTCTATCACTTCCTTCTTTCCGGTAGGTTTCATGGTAGGACGTCCTCCATCCTGAGCCGGAATCCATTCCACTTCTTCCACCTCTACACCGCAGACTTTTCCATTCTTGCCAATAAACTGATTGGATGCCAGCGACCAGCGGCGCGTGCAACCTTCTTCGTGACTTGAAGTCATCTTCAGTACAATGGGCCATTGCGGCCAAGGAGTAGCGTCATTGTGACCTACGGGAGGCTGTGGCATGATTTCAATCTGTGTCACACTCACGGCTCCCTGGCGGATACTCGTACCGATACAGTCTGATCCTGTATCACCGCCACCGATGACGAGAACCCGTTTGCCCTTGGCATTTACCAGACGTTCTTTTGGGAACGTTTCTCCATCGAGGATATGATTTTGCTGGGACAGCATTTCGAGGGCAAGATAAATACCTTTCAGTTCGCGTCCGGGGATATTGAGGTCACGTGCCTGCGGCGTCCCGGTGCAGATGCAGTAGGCATCAAAGCCCGCGGGGAGTTTCTGTACATCTACCGTTACGCCCATTTCGAACTTGATGCCTTCGGCTTCAAGCACTCCCATCCGGCGGTCGATTACTGCCTTATCGAGTTTAAAATTAGGAATACCATAGCGCAGTAATCCGCCGGGCATGGGTTTGCTGTCAAAAAGAGTCACTTCATAGCCTTTAGCATTCAGCCGGCAGGCAGCGGAGAGTCCCGCAGGACCTGCACCAATGATGGCAACCCGCTTTCCATTACGTTCGGGTTGAATGGGCACGATGTAACCTTCGCGAAAAGCTGCTTCGGCAATAGCCGCCTCGTTTTCACGAATGGTGACAGGCTCATCGCACGAAAGCTTCAGTACACACGACTTTTCGCAAAGTGCCGGACAGATGCGTCCGGTAAATTCGGGGAAGTCGTTTGTGGCGGCGAGCACTTCGTATGCTTCGCGCCATTTACCTTTATAAAGTGCATCCTGAAATTCAGGTTGCTTATTGCCCAACGGGCATGCCCAGTGACAGAAGGGTACACCGCAATCCATGCAACGTGATGCCTGGAGTTTACGTTCGTGACTGTTTAAAGTTTGCTCCACCTGACTGAAGTCGGTGATACGTTCGTGGACAGGACGGTATCCCGCTTCCTGTCGTGGTATGTTTAAGAATGCTTTTGAATCTGCCATTTTTAGATTTATGATTTATAATTTATGTTTAGATTTATGATTTCAGGTTTATGATCTCTGCTTAGGCTTATACTATGGAATGCCTTTATGATACCGTCCGGCAAGTCATAAAATCATAAATCTGAAATCATAAATCTCTTAATAATCTCTCTGCATCTCTGCAATCTTCTGTTGCAGTTTCCGCATTTGCTCTTCTTGCAGTACCTTCTTATACTCGATGGGGACTATCTGGATAAATTCATCCACATATCGGTTCCAGTCATCAAGCATAGTGCGTGCCAGGTTGGAGCCTGTATAGAGGTAGTGCTGACGGATGAGTTCGTGCAACTCCTTACGATAGGAGGCTTCTTCGATGAGGCTTAGTTCCACCATTTCCATGTTACAGAAATAATCGAAGTTTCCATCCTTATTCCATACATAAGCTACACCGCCCGACATACCGGCTGCGAAGTTGCGCCCTGTTGAACCGAGGACTACCACACGACCGCCCGTCATGTACTCGCAACAATGATCGCCTACACCCTCTACCACGGCAATGGCACCGGAATTGCGGACAGCAAAACGTTCGCCTACGCGCCCATTGATGTAAACTTCACCGCTGGTTGCGCCATAGAGCAAGGTGTTTCCTGCAATCGTATTCTTCTCGGCCTGGAAGTTAGAGCGTACCGGAGGCAATACGGCAATCCGTCCGCCCGAAAGGCCTTTGCCGAGGTAATCGTTCGCTTCACCTTCCAGCTTGAAGTTGACACCCGGTACAAGGAAGGCACCGAAACTTTGTCCTGCAGAACCTTTGAATTTTACGTTCAACGTATGTTCCGGCAGTCCCGCTTCACCGTACTTCGCGGCAATGGTGCCCGAAAGCATAGCTCCGCAAGCACGATCCGTATTGGCAATCGTATATTCCAGTGAGATTTCTTTCTGGTTTTCCAGAGCTTCGGCAGCGGCATGCAGCATTTCAACGTCTTTTACGTGGTCGATGCCGTGTTGCTGGTCGATGGTGTGGCGGATGGCTGCACCATTATCGACGCGTGCCAGTATTTTGTCGAAACTAATCAGGGATTGCTTGGGTGATTCGTTTTCTGACTTGCGGATAATAAGATCCGTGCGTCCGATGATGTCATCCAGGCGTTCCACACCGATTTCGGCGAGATACTCCCGCACTTCCTGCGCCAGGAAAGTGAAGAAGTTCACCAGATATTCGCTGCGTCCGTGGAAGCGCCGGCGAAGTTCCTCGTTTTGCGTTGCCACACCCACAGGGCAGGTGTTCTGATGGCATTTGCGCATCATGACGCAACCCAGTACAATCAAAGCGCTGGTTGCAAAACCGAACTCTTCGGCACCCAGCATCGCCATCAGTACGATGTCGCGACCGGTTTTCAGTTGCCCGTCCACTTGCAGCATCACTTGCCCGCGCAGACCGTTCAGTACAAGAGTCTGTTGCGTCTCGCTTAGTCCCAGTTCAGGAGAGATACCGGCATAGCGGATACTGGAGGCAGGAGAGGCGCCCGTACCACCTTCCGCACCGGAGATGACGATAAGGTCTGCTTTTGCTTTGGCCACTCCGGCGGCAATGGTTCCTACACCGCTTTCGGCTACCAGTTTCACACTGATCTTGGCACGAGGATTTACATTCTTCAGGTCGAAGATCAACTGTGCCAGGTCTTCGATGGAATAAATGTCGTGATGGGGCGGGGGAGAAATCAATGAAATGCCGGGAATGGAATGGCGCGTTTTCGCAATCACCTGGTCTACTTTAAAGCCCGGCAACTGACCGCCTTCACCCGGTTTGGCCCCTTGTGCCACTTTGATTTGTATTTCATCGGCGTTCACCAGATACTCCGTTGTTACGCCGAAACGTCCCGAAGCTACCTGCTTGATGGCGCTACGCAGACTGGTTCCGTCTTCGCGGGGCGTGAAGCGTGCACTGTCTTCGCCGCCCTCACCTGTGTTGCTGCGTCCGTGAATCCGGTTCATGGCAATAGCCATTGCCTCATGTGCTTCTTTGCTGATAGACCCGTAACTCATGGCACCCGTCACAAAGCGGTGCATGATGCTTTCTACCGGTTCAACCTTATCTATAGAAATAGGGGCACGGCGGAAATCCAGGAAGTCGCGCAGGAAGATAGGAGCTTCTTTTCTGTCTACCAGACTGGTGAATTCTTTGAACTTCTTATAGCTGCCCAGGCGTGTGGCAAGTTGCAAGGTAGAAATGGTTTCCGGGTTCCAGGCATGTTTTTCTCCGTCTTTACGGAAAGCATACAAACCGGTAAGAAGTTGAGAGTGGAGAGTTGAGAGTGGAGAGTGAAGATATGTTCTCCGGCAAAACTGGAGGGATCTCACAGCTTTCACACATGCACTCATACTCTCTCTCCTGCATGTTTCCATTGAGTATCAAGTGAAAAAGGGAAAGCTGTAGTCCAGTGGAATATCTCCACTCTTTTCTCTCCACTCTTCACTCTCGCCGCAATTTACTCCTGGTTCGCGGAGTTGATGATCTCCACGAAGTCCGCAGGCTTCAGGGAGGCGCCTCCGATGAGGCCGCCGTCCACATCAGGCT
>ERZ773258.1749-NODE-1749-length-15796-cov-6.421638_pt1 | contig 15796 bp, 14 predicted proteins | sample MGYA00511962_ERZ773258 | MGnify/ENA primary metagenome ERZ773258 (study PRJEB29015, sample SAMEA2737755) | human gut metagenome | biome: human gut; feature: human-associated habitat; material: faeces | place: China | collected 2012 ... | reverse complement strand
CTATGACCGCCGCCAGCCCCACGCCGTTCTCCTGACGGACTACACCGACGGCGTGTTCTACTGCTCCGACCCCGCCGGCAGCGTCTCCTCGGGCCGTGTGCCGATCTCGGCAGCCAGCATCTCCATCGCAGGTGCTTCCTGCTACTGGTACATATCTTCCGACCATAACAGCGCCGTCGCGACGCTGGACAGCCTCCGTCTGGAAGGAATGCGCTACCCGGTCAATATCCGCACCGGCAAGGGCATGAGCGTGAGCGGCACTGCCGCCAGCGCATCGGGTGCTGTGCTGAGCAGCGTGGAAGCGGCGATCCTCGATGCCAACGACCAGCCTGTTCAGAGCGCTGAGGCCGCGCCCAATGCGTCCAGCTGGTCTCTGAAGAACTTCGACAGCCAGCTCCGTTTCGGTGAACTGCCCGAAGGCAGCTACACTTACATGGTCGTGCTGACCGACTCCAACGGCCAGACGCTCTGCTTCATGAGCGACTTCACCGTTTCCGGCAGCGCCAGCAGCACCGTGGGAAATACCTCAATGCGGCTGTCCAGCCCGGAGAGCCGTCCCACCGGCCGCGCCAGATTGTACCGGCGCAGGGTGCGCATGAGCTTTTCCAGCGTTTGCTGATCCAGCTTGCGGGGCAGGTTCATCTTTTGCAATTCGGCCTGTACTTCTTCTACGGTCACCAGCACCTCGTCTGCGCTGGCGGCAAGGCTTTCCCGCTTTTGCAGGTACAAAAGCCGCAGCACCAGCAGCAAAATGCTTTCGTACTTGAGCAGCCGTGCCTGACTGCCCTCGTGCTCGTTGACCAGCGCCGCCGCCTGCATGGGCGCGGGGTACAACAGCACCGCGTAGCCCAGCGGTTTGAACACCGCGCGCACCTCGTTGAGGTGATCCTGAATATACAGATATTTTGCCCGCTGTTCCTCTACGCAGCCCAGCACAAAGCAGTGGTTGAGCAGATAGTTTGCGGTCTCTTCCAGCAGATCAATGGTTGCCATCCGTGTTTACCTCCTTGCGGCGGGTCAGGACAAAATCCTGAAACCGGAAGCCGCCGCGCTCCACCCAGTTTCCGGTCAGGGTGATATCATACTCCCGGTGCGGCGACTGGGAATAGGTGTGCAGGCCGATGATGCCTGTAAAATCGTTCGGGTATTCCTCCACAAGGGTGGAGGCGTTCACCTGCCCGCGGGCAGCCAGTGCCTGCCGCGCCAGCAGCGCCACGTTTTCCTCGGTGACGGCAAGGCGGGCGTAATCCAGCAGAAGCTGCTGCTCCTGCCGCAGCCGGTCGGGGTCAAGGGGTTCGGTGCGCACCGGGGCAAGCGGTGCTTCGGTGCGGGGCGCGGCGGGGGGATACAGCGGCTTTGCGCCGAACACTGCCGCCGGGTACAGGTGCAGCCGCGCCGCCACCGGGCCGTCATCCGGCGCGAACAGCTGGTCGGGCGTTTTGATCTCCTCGGCATAGCGGCGGAGCAGGGCGGTGACACTGCCCTGTGAGGAGCGGTCGCTCAGTAGCAGGAACTGTGCCCGCTGCACGGCCCGCTTGCGGTAGCGGATGTGGCTCTGGTCGATCTGGCGCATCAGGGTGCTCATCTCTTCCAGCGAATCCCGCAGCTTCTGGATGAGGGCACGCACGGCAGGAGCGGCTTCGCCGGGGGCGCAGCGCTCCACCCGGGCGTAATCCAGCGCCAGCCGGGGCAGGTGCTCTGCCTCGCAGTCGTCCAGCTCCTCCTCCAGATAAGCGCGGTAGTTGAACAGGTTATCGCTGGTCTTGAAGCGGTGGTAAGCGGCGGCCACCACCTTTTCCTCGTACTGGTCGAAGAGCTCCAGCACCTCCTGCGGGGTGCGGTTGCGGGTGAGCCGGTCGATATAATGCCCGATGGATGCGTTCAGCGCCCGCAGGGACTTGTTCAGCGCTTCCAGATCGGATGCCACCTCCCGCAGAACATTCTCATAGGGGCTCTTTTCCTCCCCGATGTTCTGCAGCAGCTGCCATGCCTTGTACAGCTTGCCGGTGTAGGTGACAACGCGCGGGTTCAGGATCTCCTCCAACGCCTCCAGCAGAGGGGTCACCTCAGGCACAAAGGCAAGGGCAGGCTCCTCCTCATAGCTGCCGGGCTGCTCTTCCAGCCAGCCGGTGCGGCGCAGGCGGAGCAGAAAGCCCAGCGCAAGGGTATGGGGGTCCCGGGTGGGCTGTTCTGCTTCGTCGCCCGCGTCATCGGCATCCAGCGCCAGCGGCTTTGCCAGCGCCGCAAAGTAATCCTCGGCCCGGCTCACCGCTTCTGCCCGGGAGATGGAGTAATCCGCCGTGTGGCGGCACTCCTCCCACAGCAGGAGCAGCAGCTCCGCATAAAACGCCCGGTTGGGCCCCGCCAGCGGGCGGAACAGCCGCGGGCTGACCAGTTCAAACAGCTGCATCCAAAGGTTCCTTTCTTTCGACAAAATCTATTTTTTATTGTACCACAATCAGAAGGATTTTGCCACAAATACAAAAAGCCCCGGAGGGCGGCCTTTCAGCCACGCTCCGGGGAGTGTATTATTGTATTCTTATGCTTTGGGGTTAACCTGAACAACGATAGAAATGTACATGTTGCCCTTAACTGTCTTTGCGGCCACACCAACCTTGGTCCACTTGCCAACTGCGCTGATGTTCACATCCTTATTCTCGTTGTTTATCAGGTTAAAGAACTCTTCCAACAGTTTACCGGTATACTCATTCTTGACCACGACCTTGGCCGTATAAATACCCTGATCATCACGGTCAACTTTTACTCTATGGGCAAATTTCAAAAAACCAGTGTTGATGTCTACCGCCGAATCCAAGAACTTTTCAGCTTCCTGTTTGAGCTCGGTGTCATTGCACAGCTGTACTGCCGTACCACGCTTTGCATTGATCGTGCTCATCATCTGAGCTTCTGCCTGAGCCTCAGGGGTCGATGGGGTATCGCCGCCGCAGGCGGTGAACAGAACAAGTACCATGGTCGCCGCCAGAATCAAAGCGGCCAGTTTTTTCAGCATTTTCATGTCGGGACCTCCAGTCGTTTTGTTGTGTTTTTCATAATACGCAGGGTGCCTTTCCATTTTGAAACAGGGCCCCTTCCAGCTTTATTTTATCCAACGAGTGTCGCTTTTGTCAATTGCCAGCTTCACCAAACATTTTCTCCTGCTTTTGTTGTTTTTTCCAGAACGAATCTTCGCAAAGATCCTTTGCCGTGCCCGGGGCAAAAACCGGAAAATATTTCCGGCGTTTACACAATTCTACCACGATTTGGTGCTAAACTTAAGGCAATGGGAACCGCCGGGTGCCGTTCCTGAACAAGGAAAAGGAGTTTGCCCCATGCAGCATGGTTCCCTGCGCGCTCCGGTGCGCATTTTCATGGCAGCAGTTCTGCTGTGCCTGAGCTTTCTGGCCGCGCCAAAGGCTGCGGCGGCACAATTGCAGGATGTGAACGGCATCACGCTGCTGTCCTTCGACAGCCAGCAGATCGTCTCCATCGGCAACCAGACCTCGGGCCGGTGCAGCTGGTACGCCCTGCGCTACGCCCGCACCATTCTGGATGGCAGGCCCTGCTCAGGCAGCGGGATGTGGTCGAACGGCGCGGTATGGTCTGCCGCCGGGTACTACGCTTACAGCGGCTCCCTTTCCGGCTGCCTTTCCCGCCTGTATGAAGAGCTGCAGGCCGGGCGGCCTGTCATCGTACATCTGAAAAACACCGCTGTCAGCGGCGTGTCCAAGCACACCAACCGCGTGACGAGCTATGAATACCACCTCTCCGGCTCCGGCTGGAAAGAGGTCAACTACCCCCACATCGCCACCAGCAGCACCTACGGACACTGGGTGTGCGTGGTGGGCATCTCCCCCACGGCAGACCCCGAAAACCTGCGGGAGAGCGATTTCTACGCGCTGGACCCCGCGCGGGTCAGCGTGAACGGCACACTGGCCGTAACAAAGCTTTTGGATGGCACCATCTGGACTGATAACTCTCCCTTAAAAGTCGCAGCCTGACGCTCCCTTACAAAACACAACAGACCCCGGAACATGCAGGGTTCCGGGGGCTTCGTGTTTTGTATCGGGGGGTTACAGCTCCTGATAGGCGCTCATCATGGCGGGGATGAACTGCTTTTTGCGGCTGACCACGCCGGGCAGCGTCCAGCTGCCGTCGGCGGCGGGCCGGCTCTCAAAGCCGTTGCTCAGCACCTCGGCGGCGTAGCGGCCGGTGCAGATGACCACGCTCTCCTCCTTGGGCACATCGGTCAGCAGCATATAGAGGTCCTCCACGTTCTGCTTATTGCGGGCCTCCTCCAGATAGGGCTGGAGCAGCGCCTGGGCGGCCTGCAGATTCTTGCGGGTCATGTAGCTGCCCTGTGCCACGCCAAAGCGGATATCGCCGCACATGAACACCTTGAAGTCCTGCAAAAAGACCTCTTCGGGGGTCTTGCCGTCCAGTTTTTCACCGGCCTCGAACATTTCGGTGGAAAACTCTTCAATGTCCACGCCTGCGATCTTGGCCAGACGCTTGGCGGCGTTTTCATCCACGGGGGTGCAGGTGGGGCTGCGGAAGGCCAGCGTATCCGAAAGGATGGCCGCCAGCAGCAGGCCCGCGATCTGGGGCGGGATGTCCACACCGTTTTCATCGTACATCTGGGTGATGATGGTGGCGGTGCAGCCCACCGGCTGGTTGCGGAAGTACACCGGGCCGCTGGTCTCCAGACTGCCGATGCGGTGGTGGTCGATGATCTCCAGGATCTCGGCCTGATCAAAGCCCTCCACGGCCTGGGTGGCCTCGTTGTGGTCCACCAGAATGATGCGCCGCTTGCGCAGGGCAATGACGTTGCGGCGGCTGACCATGCCGCAGTATTTGCCTTCCTCATCGAGGATGGGGAAATATCGGTGGCGCACCTTTGCCATCACCCGCAGCACATCGGCCACGGGGGTGACGAGGGTGAATTTGAGGATGTTGTCCCGGGTCATATAATAGGAGATGGGTGCGCACTGGCTGATGAGCTTGCCCGCCGCATAGGTATCCTCGGGGGTGGTCATAATGGCTACGCCGGTCTCATCGGCAATGCGCTGGATGGTGCGGCCCACCTTGGCCCCATTGCAGATGATGAGCAGGGAGGCTTCCTTTTCAATGGCGCAGAGCTGGCTTTCGTACCGGTTGCTCAGAATGACGATATCCCCCTTTTCCACGCTGCTTTCCAGCATCTCGGGGGTGGCGGTGCCGATCTTGATGTGGCCGGTGGTGCAGACCGCGTCGGCATTGCCCACCACCATGGTGCCGTTCAGCGTTTCAAGGATGTTCTTATAAGAGGTACGGCTCTTGGCCAGCACTGCGGTATCGAACACGTCCATGTTGGCGGTAGCAAGATCTTTCACGGTGATGATGCCCTCCAGCTCGTTGTCCGCGCTGGTGATGGACAGGGTGTCGATCTGCTGGTCGCGCATGATCTTCCATGCGCGGCGCAGGCTGGTGGAGCCCGGGATGCCCGGCATCTCGCGGTAATCCACGTCCCGGATCTTGGGGTTCACGTCGGTGCACATCCGGGGCGGCGTGACACCGAATTTTTTCAGGACGAACTCGGTCTCCTGATTCATTTTACCGGCACGGCGCGGCTCGCAGACCAGCGTGCTGGTGCGGTTTTTGAGCTCCGCATAGGCAATGGCGGAGCAGATGGAATCGGTATCGGGGTTGCGGTGCCCGATGACCACGACCTTGTGTGCTTCTTTTGGCATAGGTTGTTCCCCTCTCTGGGTCAGATTCATTTACCTTCCGATCGGCCCCATGCCCCAAACCACCGGGCACAGCTGCCAGCTACATTTTAACACATCCGGCACCGGGGGTAAAGGCGGCAGATATCTTTTTCTTGACAGCGTCCCAAAAATCGTCTATCCTTACCCTGAAATTTTTTCTCTTTGGAGGTTCCCCCATGAAAAAGCAGTTCCACGCCCTTTCCCTCTGCCTGACACTGGCCCTGTGCGTGTCCGGCAGCACCGCCGCGCTGGCCGAGGCTCCCGCCGCAACGCCCGCCCCCCAGGACCAACGTGTCATCACCGATGTAAGCCCCCTTGAGGATCAGATCCGCAACATCGTCGGCTTTACCACCAGCACCGGCGGCCCCTACGATTTTGAGCAGGCCGACCATAGATCTGCCGTGCAGGCCTACGGTGCAAAACCCGCCGAGGGTGCCGTGGCCCTGCTGCACATCTACGCCCGGGCCGAGGACCGGGGCGATGCCTCCATCAATTCCAGCGGCCACTCCTTCCTCTCGGTGCGGAACGTTTCGGACCACGACATCGAGGTGGGCGGCCTGCGGATCGCGCCCGACACCGAGATGACCTTCAGTCCCCGCGGCAACCGCTGGGAGCACACCGGCATCTGGTACAATCTGGAGGGCTACTACAAGCGCTATCTGGCCGATTCCTACTACCAGAACATCTATGCTGTCCAGACCTCACTGGATCAGGGCCAGCTGGACGTGGTCAACCGCAACCTTGCCAAATCTGACCACTGGTCGGCCTACTTCAACTGCGCCGCCTTTACCGAGAGCATGTGGAACGCTGTCTGCGCCGACACCCTTTCCGCCGGGCAGCCCTACACCCCGGAGAACCTGCGGAACGACATTCTGGCCAAGTACGGCGATCTGGCCGCGTACAATCCTCAGATCCCCTACGACTACATTGTTTATTACGGCACCAGCCTGACCCCCAGCAAAGAGTTTGCCTGATTTTTTGATTTGTTGGATACAACATCTTGATTTTCACGTCATTCCGCGCTATCATGGGTGTGTTTGAATCCACGCGCCAAGGGAGGACACCATGACAGACGCATCGACCACATCAAGACCGCTGTTCAACCGTCAACAGCTCATCTCACTTTTCCTGCCGCTGGTGGCAGAGCAGGCCCTCAGCATCTCCATCGGTCTGGCGGACACCCTGATGGTCTCCTCGGTGGGCGAAGCCGCCGTTTCGGGCGTGAGCCTGGTGGACTCCTTCAACGTGCTGATGATCCAGCTGCTCAGCGCACTGGCCACCGGCGGCGCAGTGGTCGCTAGCCAGTACATCGGCCACCGGGAGCCAAAACGGGCCAAGGCCAGCGCCGCACAGATCATGTTCATTATGATCTCGCTCAGCGTGGTCACCGCCGTCATCGTGGCGGTGGGGCGGCACGCCATCCTGCGGGGCATCTTCGGCTCCATTGACGCGGATGTAATGCGCTACGCTGAGACCTATTTCCTGCTCTCGGCCCTGAGCTATCCCTTTATCGGCGTGTACAATGCCGGTGCGGCTCTGTTCCGCGCCCAGGGCAACAGCAAGATCAGTATGCTTTCCAGCCTGGTGATGAACGTGATGAACATTGGCGGCAACGCCATCCTGATCTACAGGTTTGGCATGGGCGTGATGGGTGCGGCCACCGCCAGCCTCGTGAGCCGGATGATCGCCTGTTTCACCGTGATGTTCCTGCTGCAGAAGCCGGATTGTGCGCTGCGCATCGACCACCTCACCGACCTGAAGCCAGATCTCGACCTCATCAGGCGCATCCTGAAAGTCGGCATTCCCGCCGGCATCGAGAACGGCATGTTCCAGATCGGCAAGCTGTCGGTCTCCAGCTTGACCAGCACGCTGGGCACCGCCGCCATTGCGGCAAACGCCGTGGCAGGCAACATCTCCAGCTTCCTGAACGTGCCCGCCTCCGCCGTGGGCATCGGCGCGCTGACCGTTGTGGGCCAGTGTCTGGGTGCCGGAGAAAAGGCGCAGGCCAAGCGCTATTCCCGCCTGCTGCTCCTGACCGCCTACGCCGGGGACTGGGTGATGAATCTTTCCGGCCTGTTCTTCCTGAACAAGCTGGCGCTCTCCTGGTTCAACCTCTCGCCGGATGCCTACGGCATGGCACTGGAGCTGATGGTCTGGTTCAACGCTGTATCGCTGATCCTGTGGCCCTCCAGCTTCACCCTGCCCAACATCCTGCGCGCCGCCGGAGATGCCGCCTTTACCATGACGGTCAGCGTCATCTCCATGTGGGTGTTCCGGGTGGCCTTCTGCTACCTGATGGTGCTCAAGTTCCACTGCGGCCTGCTGTTCATCTGGCTGGGCATGTTCCTGGATTGGGCCATGCGCTCGCTGTTCTTCTGCGTCCGCTTTGTCCGCGGCAGGTGGATGGAACAAAAGGTGATCTGAGTTTCCGTATATCCGGCCCTCTCCGCCATTGCAGTTTTGGCGGGGAGGGCCTTTTTTGTGCAGGAAACCCGCATCCTGTCTTGTATCAATAGGCAGAAGCTTCTCTCCCCTGCATCCGCTTCCCCAAAGCATACCAAATTCCGCGCGGATGTGTTCACGATTTTGTCAGCTTTTTGTCTTGTTTTCTTCGTCTTTGCGCGGTATAATCATACGCTGCAAAGAACTTTAGGCGGGGCTGCGGCCCCCATTCCAGAAAAGGAAGTGTGTTCCATGCGCAACTGGTTTTCCCGCCATCCCGTTTCGTTCATGGCGTTTTATCTCCTGTTTTACCTTTCGGCGTTCCATTGGCTCGAAGTCCATATTGCCGTGCCCGATGTTCTGGTGCACTGCCATCTGGACGACCTGATCCCCTTTTGCAAATATGCCATCGTGCCCTACTTTGCGTGGTTCGTATGGATCCCGTTCACCCTGTTCTACCTGCTGTGGAAAGCGCCCCGGGCCGACTTCTGGCGGCTCTGCCTGCCCCTGTTTGCGGGCATGACCATTGCGCTGGCCTGCTATGTCATCCTGCCCACCGGGCTGGACCTGCGGCCCTACCGGGTGTACGGCAGCGACATCTTTGCTCAGGCCGTGCGGATGCTCTATGCCACCGATACGCCCCTCAACGTCTGCCCCTCCATCCATGTGTTCAACTCCGTCACCCTGATGATGGCCTATTACCGCAGCCGCATCTTTGAAACGCCGGGCCGCCGCTGGATGCGGCCCGCTTCCGCCGTGCTCTGCGTTTCCATCATTGCGTCCACGGTCCTGCTCAAGCAGCACAGCTGCATTGATGTATTGCTGGTCATCCTGCTGGCCATGGTTCTGGATACCGGCATGACCGCACTGGAACGCAGCGACGCAAGAGCCTTGCAGCGGCTGTGAATCCACATAGAAAAAACGCCTCTGTCGGCCGACAGAGGCGTTTTTGCATTTTGGGGTATTACGGAGCTGGGGCAGTGAACTCTTTCAGGTGCGCTGTATCCAGCTCTTCGGCATCTTTGGCCGCCGATGTATAGGAAATTTTCAGATATTTCAGGGCCGTATCGTTTGCCAGCAGTTTTTTGCAGGTTTCCGTATCAAACGTGATGTTGTTGGTCAGATCCAGCCAGATCAGCTGCGGCATCTGGGTCAGGGGAGTATAATCCATGTCCTTGTAGGCTTCCTGTGCACCCTGAGAGAGAGACATACTCAGATACTGCACACTGCTCTCCGCCAGCGGGGCAAAGCTGTCGATCTCCGGCCCTTGGCACAGCTGCAGAAAGCTCAGATTTTCCATCTGCTTCAGCGGTTCCAGCGAACCGATCCGGGTCACGTCCAGTCTCAGGACCCGCAAGTCAGCCCCGGCCAGCTGGGTCAGATCGACCTCACTGCCGGTGATCCACAGCATCTTCAGCGACTTCATCTGCGCCAGCGCCGAAAGGTCGGAGACATTGGAATCCGCCCGGATCCCGTCACTGCCATATTCCAGCTTTACCACAGAATCCAGCTTTGCAAAGGTCGGGAATGCGCTGCTCTCCACACTGGGCACACTCAAAAGCATCAGATTTTTGCATTCTTCCAGACCTGTCAGATCTGTAATGGGTGGGGCTCCCCTTCTATTATTGACCGACAATACCTGCAAGCTGTCAAAATGCCGCAGATCTGCCAGAGAGGTCACCGGATCATACGTTCCCTTTACGCTGACTGCGCAGGCTGCCAGCTGCTCATTGCTGCTGACGTTTCCCCCAATGTCCACCCCGTCCGGTGCATCCTTGACGATGAGGTCCTCAATACCGGTTCCGGAGTTTATCGTAACCCGCTGATAATCCCAGACATCGCTGTGATAAATATCCCCTTTCGGGCGGTCGAGCCATTTCCGGACGTGCTGCTCCATCACCGGGTCCTGCCACTCAATGACATAATCCTCCCCATGTTCGGCGTGACTGGCCGGAACCGTAAGTGTCGTCTGCTGAACGAAAACATCCTGCATTTCCGAACGGAAAGGTCCCGGTCTCAGATTCAAAGAGCCTGCACATGCACTGAACAAAAGCATTGTGCAGATCAACAGGCTCAACGCTTTTAATATTTTACGCATAGCAGGCTCCTTTCTGTTTTAGTCTATTTGCGTAACACTCTCGTTCTCATTATCATTCTTTTTACGAGTTGTCTGATTGGGAATTTGAGACATTACTTCATTACTCGAATAGTCGCCATTTTCGCATACCACATATACCCATATAGTTGTGTAATAATATGTGTATTCCGTCCATGTTCTTTCAATATTAAGTACGCCACCACATTTCGGACACTCAGGAAAAAAAAGCGGCTGCACTCCTTCATCTTCTGGCTCAGCAGCAAATGCACCAAGCGGCATCGCACACACAAGTGTCAATACCACCAATAGACCAGCTAACATCTTTTTCATTTTACTTCCTCCAATCTTTGTTGTGATTTTCGCTATTTATATTCTACCATAAGAGTATTATTTTGTAAACAATAAACCACAATCTTTACCGTTTCCAGTGAAAGATTGTGGTTTTGCTTAAAACAGATTTTCCGGCAGGCAGATATCCTGCTTTGGCACCTTGTCCCAGGAAAAGTCTGGGATCAGGCTTTCCGGGGTGCGGGGAGCCGGTTCGGGCTGAAGGTCATAGGCAAAGGCAAGCCTGCCCACAATCTCTTCCGCCGTATACTTTGCCCGCAGGTTTTCCAGGCTCTGGTCCCCGTCCCGTTTGGACAGGCGGCGGCCATCGGGGGCCAGCAGGAGCGGGCAATGGGCGAACTGCGGCGCTTTCAGCCCCAGCAGACGGTAAAGATAAAGCTGCCGTGCGGTGGAAGAGAGCAGGTCTGCCCCCCGCACCACCTCCGTCACGCCCATCCGGGCATCGTCCACCACCACAGCCAGCTGGTAGGCAAACACGCCATCGGCGCGGCGGAGGTAGAAATCCCCGCAGTCGCGGAGCAGGTTCTCGGTGTGGGGGCCCATACAGCCATCGGTGAAGGTGATGTCCTCATCGGGCACCATGAGACGGTAGGCCGGGGCCTTCTTTTTGCGCTTTTCGGCGATCTGCTCCGCCGTCAGCCCCCGGCAGGTGCCGGGATAGATCACATTGCCGTCGGAGGTGTGGGGTGCGCTGGCGGCATGGAGCTGGGCACGGGAGCAGAAGCAGGGGTACACAAGGCCCTGTGCTTCCAGTTTGTTATAGCTCTCGGTGTAAATGTCGGCGCACTCGCTCTGGTAATAGGGGCCGTTGGGGCCGCCGTGGCTGCCGCCCTCATCCCAGACAAGGCCCAGCCATTCCAGATCCTCTTCCAGCGCGTCGGCATATTTGCGGGGGCAGCGCTCGGCATCCAGATCCTCAATGCGCAGAACGATGCGCCCGCCCTGACTTCTGGCGCTGAGCCAGGCCAGCAGGCTGCAGGCCAGATTGCCCAGATGGAGCCGACCGCTGGGGCTGGGGGCAAAGCGCCCGGTCACAGCGCTCACAGGCCCAGCTTCCACTCGCCGTCCACAGGCTGGGAGATGGGCGTGTTATAGAACTCGGCCACGGCCTTTGCCATGTACTCGGCATCCTTGCAGCTGGCGGTCTCCATTGCGGAATGCATGGCCAGCTGTGCCAGACCGATATCCACCATGGGGATCAGGATCTGGTGGCCCAGCAGGTTGCCCAGCGTGGAGCCGCCGGGAACATCCGCGCGGTTTGCGGCCACCTGCACCGGCACACCAGCCTTTTTGCAGATCTCGGCAAAGGCAGCGCCGGTAAAGCCGCTGGTGGTGTAGGTCTGGCGGGCATTGTACTTCAGCAGCACACCGCCGCCCATGACCGCCACGTTGGCGGGATCGCTCTTTTCGGGGTGGTTGGGGTGGGTGGCGTGGCCATTGTCGGCGCTCAGCAGCAGGCTGTTGGTGCAGGCACGGATGCTCTGCTCCCGGGTCACGCCCAGTTTTTCCTCAATGCGGGCCAGCACATTGGCCATCAGGGTGCCCTGTGCGCCCTGCCGGCTGGAGGAGCCCACCTCCTCGTTGTCGAACATGACCCACATATCGCCCCGGCCTTCCTCCTCGCCGCGGCCCTGCAGGAAGCCCCACAGGGTGGTGTAGGCGCATTCCAGGTCATCGATGCGGCCGGACATGAAGTATTCGCCCTTCAGGCCCACGCGCTCGGCCTTTTCGCGGGTGCAGAGCACCAGGTCAGCATCCACGATGTCCTCAGCCTTGACCCCGGCCTCCTCAGCCAGAGCGTCCCGCAGGGTGGAGCCTGCCTCACCAAAGATGGGCTGCAGATCCACCTGAGGGTTGTACTTCATGCCGTTGTTCAGGTCATGGTTGAAGTGGATGCAGAGGTTGGGGATGACAGCCAGCGCCCGGTCGGGGTGGACCAGCAGGCTCCGGATGCCGTTCTCCGTGCGGACCAGAATGCGGCCCGCCACGCTCAGGGGCCGGTCCAGCCAGGTGGGCATGATCATGCCGCCGTAGCCCTCGGTCTCCGCCTTGGCAAAGACCGTGTCCTTGCCGCCATCCAGCTGCTTGATGCGCCAGGTGGGAGAATCGCTGTGGCTGGCGGTGACATGCCAGCCGGTCAGCTCACCCTTGGGCATCCGCCATGCCAGCACGGCAGAGCCGTTGCGGGTGGTGTAATATCTGCCACCGGGCACCAGCTCCCAGGCTGCGCTCTCGGGGCAGTTCTGGTAGCCGTTCTCTTCCAGGAGCTTCACAGCCGCAGCCGTGGAGTGGAAGGCGCTGACACCGGCGTTCAGGAAATCGAAGAGACCTTCGACGGAAAAGGTGTTATTCTGCATTTTATGTTCTCCTTTATTTTCAGGTTATCCGCTGCAAACCTCTCCGTCATTGCTTCGCAATGCCACTTGTCCGGGTTGCGGCTCCCAACATTCACTTCGTGCAAAGTATTGCACTTGTGCCTTGTTGGCCGCTGCCCCAACAACAACTCCCTTCATCCGCCACTGGCGGCGGTTGTTGTTGCCTAATAGGAGAGGCAGGGGCCTTTCTTGGCTCCCCTGTCAGGGGAGCTGTCGCCGCAGACGACTGAGAGGTTTCGCCACAATTATACCGTTTCTCTTATCAAAATGCAATCACACCGGGGCCATCTCGGCAAGCTGCTGTTCAAGCGCATGGCGGAGCTGGGCGGCGTGCAGGCCGCAGACCAGCTGGACCCGGGTGCCCTGCACCACAAGACCTTTATGGGGCAGGGAGAGCAGAGCCCCCATATCCAGCAGCGAGGCATCCCGCACCGTGAGCCGGAGGCGGGTGAAGCAGTTTCCCAGCTGGGCGATGTTCTCCGGCCCGCCCAGCGCGGCGATGAACCGGCACACCTCCTGCGGGTCGGCGTACGGGGACTGGTCTGTGGAAGGGGCTGCTTCCCGGCCCGGGGTGGGCAGATCCTTTGCTTTGATGAGGATGCTGAACACGGCAAAGTAGGTCAGGATCTCCGCAAGGCCCAGCAGATAGAGCAGCGGCAGATTCTGCAGCTGCTCCCCGGCGCTCAGGTTGAACACCAGCGACCCCAGCAGGTTGGAGGTAAAGGCCCGGACATGCAGGACATGGAGCAGCACCATAAAGCCGCCCGTAATGACCGCATGGGCCACCCAGAGCAGGGGCGAAACGAAGCAGAACAGAAAATCAATGGGTTCGGTGATGGAGGCCACCGAGGCCGTGACCGCCAGCGGGATCATAGCGGCGGCGGTACGGGCACGATTCTCCCTGCGGGCCGTGAAGATGAAGGCCGCTGCAATGCCCAGATAGCCAAAGGTCTTGGTGAAGCCGGTGTACATCCAGACGATGCCGTCTGAGAGGGGCAGGCCCATGGTGTACTCGGTCATGCAGACGGCGTAAGCGCCCGTGTAGGTCACAGAGCCTACGGTCAGGCTGCCGCCCAGCGAAGAGAACTGGAAGGGCATATAGATGAGGTGATGCAGGCCGGTGGGGATGAGCAGCCGTTCCAGAAAGCCGTAGAGGAACACACCCGCGTTCCCTGAAGCCGCGATCCAGCCCGTGAGGGCGCTGACCGTCCGTTGCAGCGGCGGGCAGACGAAGCAGAACCCCAGCCCCAGTGCCACAGCCAGCGCCGACAGCCACAAAAACGACCACCGCAGACCTGAATAGAGCTGGGTGATCATGCCATAAAACTGCTTTTCGCAGGTGCGGTTGAAAAGCCACGCCGCCGCAAAGCCCAGCACGATGCCGCTTGCCACGCCGGTGTCCACCACCTGAATGCCCAGAATGGTGGTCTGGCCCGTGCCCGCAAGGCCGGTCATCCCGTTGGGCTGGGCAAGCAGTCCCAGCGCTTCCAGCGCGGTGTGGTTGGCTGTGAGGAACACAAGGTAAGCCATCAGCGCCAGCAGGGCGGCATCCTGCTTTTCGGTTTTGGCGCGCACGGCAGCCACCCCCACGCAGAGAATGACGCTGAGGTTGTTGATGAGCACCATCATCCCGTTATAAAGCAGCTGACCCACCAGCTGCAGCGGAGCCCACTGCAGCACCGGCAGTGCCTGACACAAGGGCTTGCTGGTGAGCAGCGCCCCCAGCACCAGCAGCAGGCCCGCCGCCGAAAGATAAGACAGCGGCGACAGCAGCGACTGTGAAAAGCGTTCCAGCCGCCGCAGAAATTTCTGCATCCGTTTCTCCCCCTTTTCCCGGTTCTTCACCCGTTTCTCCCAGTTTGACCATGGCCGGATTATACGCGCCAGCGCAAAAAATGTCAATCCCGCCCGACTGAGAAAAAAAGGACAAAAGTTTGTATAGTTTGCACAGCCGGGGTGAAAAATCGTCCTGCGCACGCCGATTGACAACAGCCCGGCAGAACAGTATACTAGAAATGTACCAGAGCAGTTTCTCCGGCAGATGGGCCGGAACACGATAAAAGGAGGCTTTCCTATGATTCGCAAGCGTATTCTTTCCCTGCTGGTCTGCGCCGCCCTGCTGTGCGGCGTGCTGGCAGGCTGCAGCACTTCTTCCGGCAGCACTGCCGCTTCCAGCTCTTCCGCTTCTGCAAGCGAGAGCATCCCCTCTTCCACCGTGACCGCCGACACCGGCAAGGTGGGCCCGCTGGACGCAGGCGAGAACTCCCTGTTCTCCCTCTCTGACCCGGACGATGCCTTTGCCCCCTGCCTCGGTTGGGGCCCCGGCGTGTCCGGCTGCTCGCTGAAATCCGTCATCGCGGCGGCTTCCCTGCTGAAATGGGCCGATGGCTGCAACATGAGCATCCAGCCGGTCAGCGACATCAAAGCTGCCTATACCCAGTGGTTCGACAGCCTGAGCGCCGATGACCAGCAGAGCTTTGCCGATGCCTGGCCGCTCATCAAGGCCGATGCCGAGACCCTGCTGACCGACAAGGACAGCATGACCGGCCGCATCGAGGATGCCGGTTTGGATGCCAAAGAGCTGCCCGGCTGTTCCGAGGAAAACTGGAAAGCCCTGGCCGATGTCATTGATGTACTGGTCCCAGCTTCCAGCGAGTATTGAGCGTCCTGTCTGCCCCTGAATGCAAGAGACATAAAAATAAGCCCGACAACGTCGGGCTTATTTTTATGTTCAGATCTTCTTCAGGGTGTACTGGCGGGTGCCCATGCCGATCTTTTCGGCCTGCTCC
>ERZ773258.1748-NODE-1748-length-15797-cov-4.753970_pt1 | contig 15797 bp, 16 predicted proteins | sample MGYA00511962_ERZ773258 | MGnify/ENA primary metagenome ERZ773258 (study PRJEB29015, sample SAMEA2737755) | human gut metagenome | biome: human gut; feature: human-associated habitat; material: faeces | place: China | collected 2012 ... | reverse complement strand
CCTATGTGGGCTGCGGCGTGCTGGGCAGCGCGGTGTGCATGGATAAGATCATTGCCAACCGTGTGATGGATGCAGCGGGCATTCCCCGCTGTGAATGGGACTGCATGGAGCGCTGGCAGCGGCCGGAGCTGGCGGCCATTGCCCGGCGCGCGGCGGAAAAACTGGGCTGGCCCATTTTCGTCAAGCCCGCCAACGCGGGCTCCAGCGTGGGCATCTCCAAGGCGCGGGACATGGCGGAGCTGGAGGCGGCCGTGGACCTCGCCCTGCAGCACGATTCCCGCGTGGTGTTCGAGCGGTTCGTACAGGGGCAGGAAGTAGAATGCGCGGTGCGCGGCAACGACGAAGTCTCCGGCACCCATCCCGGTGAAATTTTGGCCAGCGCCGAATTTTATACCTACGATGACAAATACATCTCCGGCACCAGCCGGGTGGCCATCCCGGCGCAGCTTGCGCCGGAAAAGCTGGACGAGGTGCGGGACCTGGCCGTGCGCGCCTACCGGGCGCTGTGCTGCAAGGGCCTGGCCCGCGTGGACTTTTTTGTGGAGCACGGCACACAGCGCGTGCTGCTCAACGAGATCAACACCTTGCCGGGCTTTACCAGCATCAGCATGTATCCCAAGCTGATGCTGGCGGCGGGCGAGACGTATCCCGGCCTGCTGGACAGCCTAATCACGCTGGCGCTGGAAAGGGCGGGCGGCGCCCATGACTGAGCGAAACGCGCCGGGACGCTGCGCCCCCATCGGCGTATTCGATTCCGGCCTGGGCGGGCTGACGGCCGTGCGCGAGCTGCGGCGCATCCTGCCCGGCGAGGACATCGTCTATTTCGGCGATACGGGCCGGGTGCCCTACGGCACCCGCGGCGTAGACGTTATTGTACGGTACGCAAAGCAGGACATCGCATTCCTGCTGGAACAAAACGTGAAATATGTGATGGCCGCCTGCGGCACCGTGAGCAGCACGCTGCCCGAGGCTTACACACGCACGCTGCCCGTGCCTTACACGGGCGTGGTGCAGAGCGCGGCCGCCGCCGCCGTACGCGCCACCAGAACAGGGCTCATCGGCGTCATCGGCACGCCCGCCACCGTTAAGAGCGGCAGCTACAACGCGGCCATCGCCGCGCTGATGCCCGGCGCGCGCATCGTGGCCACCGCATGCCCGCTGTTCGTGCCGCTGGTGGAAAACGGGTATTTCGGCGCAGACAACGCCGTGACGCGCCTTGTGGCACGGGATTACCTGAAGGACATAAGAGCCGCGGGCGTGGATACGCTGATCCTGGGCTGCACGCACTACCCGCTCATCGCGCCCATCATCGCGGATCTGATGGGCCCCGAAGTGGCGCTCATCGACCCCGGGCGGGAAACCGCTCTGGCCGCGCGGGACGCGCTGGCCTCCGCCGGACTGCTGCGGGAGGGCCGCGCGGGCACGGCACGCTATTATGTGAGCGACACCACCGAGAGCTTCGCCCAGCTTTCGGACTGGTTTTTGGGCGAATACGCGGGCGGGCCCGTGACGCGCATCAGCGTGGACGGTTATCCCGCGGAGCAAGGCGCCTCAACGTAAAAAGGAAAAGGATGACCCTGTATGAAGGAAGATTATCTCATCACCATCCACGGCACCATGGAGCAGGACGGCGAAAGCGACAGCGTGAAGCTGATGACGCGGGGCAGCTTTGTCAAGCGCAACGGCAGCTTCTTCATCAGCTACAAAGAGACCGAGGCCACAGGCTATGCAGGCTGTGTGACCACCGTAAAGGTGGAGGATTCACACAAGGTGAGCATGCTGCGCTTCGGCCCGACGCCCAGCCAGCTCGTCATAGAAAAGGGCCGGCGGCATGTGTGCCATTACGAGACGGGCCACGGTTCGCTGAGCCTGGGCGTGGCCGCGGACGAGATCCGCAGCCGCCTTTCCGACGAGGGCGGCACCGTCCGCTTCAGCTATCTGCTGGACATGGACACCGCCGCCGTGAGCCGCAACATTGTAAAGATCACCGTCAAGCCCGCCAACTGACGGGGCGCGCCGGTATAACAGGAATTCAAAGGGACAGGAGTTTTGAAAAAATGCAGGATTTTAAACATTTCGACCCGAAACAGGCCGCTATGGACGAGGCCCGCGGGCTGCTGGAGGCCGCTGCCCGCGCCGCTATGGCGGACGGCAGCCTGCCGGAAAAGGAGCTGCCCGCCTTTGTGGTGGAGGTTCCGAACGACGTGAAGAACGGAGACCTGGCTTCCAACTTCGCCATGGCGGGCGCGCGCGTATTCGGTATGCCCCCGCGTAAAATCGCCGAAGCCGTGGCCGCTGCGATGCCCGCTTTGGAGGAAACGCATTTCAGCCGCGTGGAGATCGCGGGCCCCGGCTTCATCAACCTGTTCCTTGCCCCGGGCTGGTTTGCCGACGTAGTTTTAGCCGCCAACGCAGCCGGCGCGGACTACGGCCGCACAAGCTACGGCAAAGGTGAAAAGGTGAATGTGGAGTTCGTTTCGGCCAACCCTACGGGTCCGATGCATCTGGGCAACGCCCGCGGCGGCGCTTTGGGCGACTGCCTCGCCGCCGCCATGGACTGGGCGGGCTATGACGTCACACGGGAGTTTCTCATCAACGACGCGGGCAACCAGATCCTCAAGTTCGGCAAGAGCCTTGCCGTCCGCTACCTTCAGATCTTCAGGGGCGAGGACGCCGTACCTTTCCCCGAGGACTGCTATCAGGGCGCGGATATCCGCGTGCTGGCACAGAAATTTGCAGACGTGCACGGGGACGTCTATATGGAAAAGCCTTTTGAGGAACTGCAGAAGGATATCGCGGCTTTTGCGCTGCCGTTGAACGTGCAGGGGCTTAAAGACGACATGGCCAAATACCGCGTGCATTACGACGTCTGGTTCAGCGAGACCACGCTGCACGAATCCGGCGCCATCCGGGAAATGCTGGACAAATTGGCCGAACGCGGCGCCACCTACGAAAAAGACGGCGCCATCTGGTACCGTTCCATGCAGTACGCCGAGAAATACGGCGGCAACAAGGTGACGCGCAAGGGCCTGGACGGCGAAGTGACGGACGAGGATAAGGACGAAGTCCTGGTGCGCGCCAACGGCGTGCCCACCTATTTTGCGGCGGATATCGCTTACCACTACAACAAATTCGCGGTGCGCGGCTTCTCCCGCGCCATCGACGTATGGGGCGCAGACCATCACGGCCACGTGGCCCGAATGAAAGGCGCCATGGACGCCATCGGCCTGGACGGCGAAAAGCTGGACATCGTGCTGATGCAGTTCGTGCGTTTGATGCAGGACGGCCAGCCGGTGCGCATGAGCAAGCGCACCGGAAAAGCCATCGGGCTGGCGGAGCTTCTGGACGAGGTCCCCATCGACTCCGCCCGCTTCCAGTTCAACCTGCGGGAGCCGGGCAGCGTAATGGACTTTGATATGGACCTGGCCGTGGCGCAGGACAGCGAAAATCCGGTGTATTATGTGCAGTACGCCCATGCCCGCATCTGCAGCATCCTGAAAAAGCTGGCCGAAGACGGCATCGTGTTCGAGGGCGCGGACAAGGCGGATCTGACGCTGCTGACCGAGCCCGCGGAAAAGGAACTGATCCGTCATATCGCAGACTTTCCCGGCGAAATCATTTCCGCGGCCAAAAGCTATGACCCGGCGCGCATCACGCGCTACGTCACTGAGCTGGCCAACCGCTACCACAAATTCTACAATTCCTGCCGCGTAAAGGACGCCGAGCACTGCGTTTGCCAGGCGCGCATTGCACTGTGCACCGCTACGAAAAACGTCATCTCCAACGCGCTTACCCTGCTGAAGATCACCGTGCCCGAAAGCATGTGACACAAAAACGCCGGGCCGGTTTGAAAACCTCGCCCGGCGTTTTTCGTTTTCATGCAAAAAACACGGCCCGAGGGCCGGGAAGGAGGCGGCTATGGCTGCCGCTGTGCTGACGCTGCTTTCCCTCATCTATCTGGGCGGGCTGGCCGCGCTGCTCTGCGTGGCATATTCCCGCCGCCATTTCAACCGCTATACGGCGGTAAAGGCCGCCGTAAGCTGCGGGTTCCTTGTCATAGCCGCCACGGCGTACCTGCTGGGCGGACACACGGCAGATGCGTATTTCCGGGGGCTTCTGCCCTGCTTTGTGCTGTGCCTGGCCGGAGACGTGCTGCTGGGGCTGGCCAATAACCACGCGGGCTTTTTCGGCCGCTGGTTCCTGCTGGGAGTGGGCGCTTTCACACTGGCCCACGCAGGGTTCTGCGTGCTGTTCACGCTGGCCATGCCGGGCGGACCGCGCTTCACACTGTGGGACGCCGCCGCTCCGCTGGCCGCGTTGACCGTGACGGCTGCCTGCGCGCGGCACAAACGCTTCAAGCTGCGGCGCATGCACATGGAGCTGCCCGCTTTGGCGTACTCGCTCTGCGTAGGGCTGATGTGCGCCCGCGGCACGGCGTTCGGCTTTGCCTGCGGCGGACGGCGCGGCGCGCTGGCTGCCGTGGGGGCCGCGCTGTTCCTCATTTCGGACGCGGTGCTGCTGTTCGTTTATTTTTATGTCAGGCCGCGCAAAGCGCTGCGTGCGGTGAATCTGGCTGCCTATTATCTGGGCATGCTGTGCCTGGCGCTCTCGGTATGAGTGCTGCGGAAAATCATCAAAGGAGCTTTTACAATGCCGAACCGACCCATCTGCGCGGAGGACGCGCTGCTCTCCGAAACACCGATGCCGCCCGAACAGATCCTGCGCTATCTTGACCGCATCGGCCTGCGGGACGCCGTCCTTCCTCCTCCCACGCTGGAAACGCTGCGCCGCCTGCAGTCCGCACATCTGCTGCATGTGCCCTATGAAAACCTGGACCTCCTGCGCGGCGCGATCACCTCTCTGGAACACGGAGCATTGTTTGAAAAAATCGTGGAAAAGCGCCGCGGCGGCCTCTGCTTCGAGCTGAACGGCCTGTTCTGCTGGCTGCTGTGTTCGCTGGGATACCAGGTCACCAGCTATGCGGGCCGTTTCATCTATCCTTCGGAGGCCGGCATCCAGATGCGCCGCCACCGTGTGCTCGTCGTAACGCTGGAGGGGAAGCGGTATCTCACCGAAACAGGCATGAACAGCGAAGGCCCCCGCGCGCCGCTTGTGCTGGCCGAGGGCGAAGCGCAATGGGACGGCGTGACGGAATACCGCTTTTCCCGCGACGCCTTTTGGGGCTGGGTCCTGTGGAAACGGTCGCCGGGCGGAGCCTGGCGCCGGCTGTATGGCTTTACCGAGGAACCGCAGCTCGACATCGACTTTATTATGCCCAGCCTTTTTTGCGACGTGCATCCGATGTCGCCTTTCAACAAAACGGTGCGGGCCTCTATTTTTTTACCGGATGCTCATTTGTCACTGCGCGACAGCAAGCTGACATGGTATCGTAAGGGCGCAGTGGCCCGTTCCCGCTCCGTTGCGCCAGGCACAGAAACCGCGCAGGTGCTGTGGGACGTTTTTGGGCTGCGCGCGCCGGAGGACGCGGCGCTTTGACCCTTCCGGGCCAAAAAAGAAGCAGACGGCTCTGTGCCGTCTGCTTCTTTTTCTTTTCTTCTGTTTATAGCTTCAGTCCGGCATAGCTCTCCCGCAGCGTCTCGCAGGAAGCGCTGAACCGTGCCTGCTCCTCCTCGGAGAGGTTCAGCTCCAGCACACGCTGGATGCCGCTGCGGTTCACAATGCAGGGTACGCCCACAAATACGTCTTTCTGGCCGTATTCGCCCCGCAGCATGGCGGATACCGTCAGTACGCTGCTTTCGTTGCCGAACACCGCCCGCGTGATGCGTGTAAGCGCCATGCCGATGCCGTAATAGGTGGCGCGCTTGGCTTCGATGATCTTGTAGGCGGCCGTGCGCACTTCTTCAGCGATCTTATCCAGTTCCTCGCTGCAATAGCGCCCGCCGGACTGGCGGCACAGCTCCAGCACAGGCTTTGTGGCCAGCATGGCCTGGCTCCAGGGAACAAATTCCGAATCGCCGTGCTCACCCATCACATAGGCGTGCATGTTGCGCGGGTCCACATGAAAATAATCGCCCAACAGATAGCGCAGACGCGCGGTGTCCAGCGCCGTTCCTGTGCCCAGCACGCGCCTTGGATTGAAGCCCGACAGCGCGCAGGTAATGCGTGTCATGATGTCCACCGGGTTTGTAGCTACAAGGAACAGCCCGTTGAAGCCGCTCTCCGTCACCGGGTCAATGATGCTTTTGAAGACGGCGGCATTGCGCTGCAAAAGGTCCAGCCGCGTTTCGCCGGGCTTTTGCGCCACACCTGCGCAGATGCACACAATGTCCGCATCGCCGCAATCGTCGTAGCTCCCCGCAAAGATCTTCATATTACTGCCGGAAAAGGCCAGCCCGTGGTTCATATCCATGGCCTCCCCCTCTGCGCGCTTTTTGTCCACGTCGATGAGCACCAGCTCGTCGCATACGTTCTGGTTCAGCATAGCGTAGGCATAGCTCATGCCCACCATGCCGCAGCCTACCAGAGCAACCTTGCGTTTGTCTGTCTTCATTTCGCTCTCCCCTTTTCCATGTTCTGTATTAGTATGCGGCGGACCGCGCCCGCTTACTCCGCCAACGCCTGCAGCTGCACGGCCTTTTGCCGCAGCGGGACCGCATCCGCCGCCAAAAACAGCTCCCTTGCATGCAGCGCCTCCACGCCGGCGGCAAAGCTGTGTGCCAGCGACGCGGCTTTTGCGGCATCCACCGGTCTCGCACGGCCCAGGAACATTCGTGCGTTGCCGCCGTATACCTGCTCCAGCGCCTCGGATGAAAGGCCCAATCCGCGCATGGGCGTGGGTGCGATGCGGAACAGATATCTGCCGTCCGGCAGCAGCGTATAGGGTTCATTCTCCGGCGTTTCCAGAAACGTGCGGATCACGTCCACCCGCGCGGCGCTCTCGCTGCTGTCCAGCGGCCGGGGCGGCTGCGCGATGGAGGCACGGGAGCCGATATCGCTGCCATAGAGGATGCGCGTGCCGAATTCTTCAAAAAATGTCCGTGCAGCAGGAATATCTCCGGCAAGGTTCGTGTACAGCTCGATACCGGGCGTCAGGTCTACCCGCACCTCCGGGTAACGCCGCAGCAGCGCCGAAAGCCGCGGCAGCTGCGCCGAAAAGAAAAACAGGTGCGCCAGCTGGAGCCTCAGGCCCGGGTGGCATGCCAGCACCGCAAACACCTGACGGTACTGCTCCTCATTGTTGATGGTTTCCGGGCCGTAGAACCAGCCCTCGCTTTTCGCATAGGGATTGATGCGGGAGGCGTCCCAAAACTCCTCCGGGTCGTTCACATGCCACAGAATGGGCACGCGCTGTTCCTCTGCCCAGCGCCAGAACGGTTCCCATGCCGGAGTATCGAAATCCGGAATGGGAAAATTGCGCCGGATATCGGGCTTGCCCTCCAGCAGCTTGATGCCGTCGCAGCCTGCGGCCAGCAGCGCCCCGGCCTGCGCGACCAGATCTTCGCCCAGCGCCGCCGCATCTCCCTCATGGAGAAACCAGGCGCTGCGTTCCAACCCTCCCATCACATAGACAGTTCCCTCCGGATGCACTGCTTTGTAATAAAGCGCATCCGGCACGGTGGAGCATACGCCCATCTGCGGAATGCACGCCAGCGTACAGGCCCCGACGCCGTGGCGCTCCCGCACCGCATCAAAGGCCGGACCATGGGTATCAGAATAGTGCATATGCGCATCGAACAGCTGCAATGGTATCCCTCCCGGTAAGTCAAATATCTCCGCCGCGAAGCGGCCCCAACAAAACCGCGCCTGCTGCGGTTTTGCATGGTTCAATGTTCTCAAAGCCCTGTGCGTTAGCACACAAGCGTGTGCCTTGCACACGCGCAGCCGCGCAAGCGGCGGCTTTGAGGTTATTATACCATATTTCCAAGTTCGCACTTCGCATAACACTCGTATTCACTAAGAAATATGATATCTATGCCGCCAAGCGCATACTTCACCGGCGGCTCGTATTTGCTAAGCGGACATATTATACCACACTTCCCGCTCTGCTGCACCGCCTGCACCAAAAGCACAGGCGCCGGCCCCGGCTGAAAACCCGCGCGCCGGTTTCAGAACGGTCTTGACTTTCCCAGAGTTTATGCTATATTAGTGTTTAGTAATACTAGGTATAAAACCAGGACGGAGGGGAGCGGATGGAATCGCGCTTTGAACGACAGTTGAAAAAGGGCGCGCTGGAGATGCTGGTACTGGGGCTGGTGTGTGCGGGACCTACTTACGGCTACGAGCTGCTGGGCAGCATGGCCCGGCGCAGCAACGGGCTTTTTGCGCTGAAGGAAGGCACGTTGTATCCCATTTTGTACCGGCTGGAAGACGATGGGCTTATCGAAGCGCAATGGCGTACCAGCGGGGGCCGCACCGCACCGAAAAAATACTACACGGCCACGCCGGAGGGTCATGCGGCTTATGCCGTACAACGCAAAGCATGGCGCGCCTTCGCGGACTGCGTGGACGGATTTGACAGGGAGGAGCAGTTATGACGAAACAGGAGAAAAAGATCAAGCGCTATGTCAATGCCATCGAACGGGAGCTGCGCCTGCCTCTGAAAGCAAAAGCGCGCATCAACGGCGACATCGGCACCGATATCCACGCCCGGCTGGAAAAAGGACAAAGCATCGATGCGATCATCGCGGAGATGGGCACGCCGCAGGAGGTTGCCGCGGGCTTTAACGAGGAAATGCAGGATCAGCTTCTTCCCAAAGGCAGCCCCTGGCACTGGGTGTTCCTTATTGCGGCGATACTGGCGGGCGGAGCAGCACTGCTTTCCATTCTTCCCTTTCTGCTTTTTTATTTTCAAAGCTCCGGCATGGGCGTCATCGGCGGTGCAGACGGGCCGACGGCCATTTTTATAACAGGCGCTGCAAATCTTCTCGCCCCGGTGCTCACACCGCTGTGGCTCGCCGTTCCCTTCATTCTGGGATGCTGCGCCGCCTGCGTGCTGCTGCGCTGGGGGCAAAACGGGCCGCGTGCAAAGCATACGCTTGCTTTGATGCTTTCCGCCGCCGCTTTGCTGTGCTGGCTCCTGTTGGGCATATTGTCATTGTGGCAGGCTGCCTCCGCGGCGGGCGCCGCTGTATTGTCCTGGAAAACTCTGCTGTTCCAGCTGTTCAACCTGATGCTGCTTCCGAGTTTCTGGCTTCCCGTGGTAACGCTGTGCATTGCAGCGCGCCGCCGGAAAACCGCGTCCCCGAGGCAATAACGTCAAACGAAGATACGGAAAACCCGTCCCCGGCCGGGGACGGGTTTCTATATTTTTCGGCTCTGCGCCGTCCGCAAGCCTATTTGCGTCTGTCCTGAAAGGAATCGCTTCCCACAATGAGGCAGCAATAAACAACGAACGTAACGGCCAGTGCGCCAATCAGCAAAAACCATCCCATCCGCGAGCCTCCCTTTTGTATTTACTTCATTGTTATCACTTTATTATAGCACTCGTGTATGACAAAAAACTGTATATCCCACCGTTCCTGCGGAACGGGTTCCGTGGACACGGCTGCACGCTGAAGTGTCTTTCCAGTGCAAAATATCGTTGAAAAACAAAAACGGCATCCCAACCGGGATACCGTTCCTGTGGTGCGCTGCAAGGGATTCGAACCCCTGACCTTTTGGTTCGTAGCCAAACACTCTATCCAACTGAGCTAGCAGCGCATACCACTCCGCTTTTGGAGTGCATCATATATGTTATCATAGTCGAACACGGTTGTCAACCGTTTTTTTCGTCCAGAATCATATTTTTTGCCTTTTCCAGCAATTCCTTGTCGGCGGCATAGGTCAGCCGGCGCTGTGCTTCCTCCAGCGGCAGCAGGCAAACTGCCCGCACCTCCTCCGGCTGGGCCCGCAGCGTGCCGCCGGTGATCTCGGCCACAAAGAACACAACATCCTTTGTCACGCCCTTTGCGGGCGAATAGGTCGTCACCTCGCGGTAGCCCGGACGCACGCGTACCTGCGCGCCCGTTTCTTCGCGCACCTCGCGCATGGCGGTCTCTTCCTCGCTCTCACCGGCTTCCACATGGCCTTTCGGAAAAGCCCAGTGGCCGCCATAGCGGTGGCAGATGACAAGCACGCGGGGCGCGCCTTCTTCGCGGGTATAGCAGATCGCCCCGCAGGATTTCTCATGTTTCATGTTCTTTTTCCTCAGTTCAAAATAAATTTACGTTTCGTGCGCCGCCGGGAATTGTGTTTTGGCGCGGGCTTTGGTATACTTGTAAAAGGATTTTACTGCGCGCAGCCTTGCGCTGCGCGGTATTTTTGTTTTATTGGAGGTTTTTCACTTTGACTCTCATGGATCTGTTGCTTCTGCTCCTTGTTATCGCCGCTGCAGTGGCCGTTTATTTCTTTTTTGTCAAAAGCCGGGACGAAGGCACAGAAACGCCCCGGAAAGCCAAAAACCTGGACGGCGCGAAAAAAAGCGCAAAAGCCCTGAGCGCGGCCCGCCGTTTCGCGGCGCTGCACCAGTATCAGGTCATCGCCCCCGCGCAGATTGCCAAGGACGGCAAATTTGCCGACCTTGATTTCATCATCGTCGGCTGGTTCGGCCTTTTGTGCGTAAAATGTGTGGGGCTGGGCGGCCAGATCTACGGCAACCCCGGCGACCCGATGTGGCTGCAGGTGGACGCGGAAAAGCGCATCTCGTTTGAAAACCCCATGCGCGCCGCAGAGGCCGATACCCGCCTGGTGCGTGACACGCTGTTTACTGCGAACCTGCGCGGCATCCAGGTGGAGACCGTGTGCGTTTTCACCAATAAAAAAGCGACCCTTGCGCTGCCGCGCGGCACGGGCCACTACACGCTGAAGGACTTCAAGGCGCTGCTGGGCAAGAGCAAGTACGAGCAGGACAAGGGCGTCGATATTCCCCAGACCGTGGACGCCGTCAAGAAGTGGGTCGTAGAGGGCTGAGGCCCGCCGTCTTGTCCTATTATAGCAAACCGTGGCGGATTTGAAAAGCCGGGCAAAACTATTTACAGTTTGTTCACAGCGGTTTAACAAACCTTACGCAATTCTTTTCTATAATACAATCACAGGGACACGGAAGCCGCAATCCGGGTTCCTGCACATGATTCCTCCTCACACCAAGAGAGATACCCCTAAAAGCCCCCGTGCTCACCACACGGGGGCTTTCCCTTTGCAAAAAGCTGCGCGGTGCGGGACGCTTCCGTTCCCGCGCGCCGCGCAGTTTTTTTCTTTCAGGTTTCAGCGCCGCAGCCCGCCTGCGCCACCTCGGCCGCGATATAGCCCGGCACCTGCTCAGGCGTGATGCCCAGCGCGGCGGCCAGCTCACCATGAAGCAGCTCCTCGGCACGCTTCATATATTCGGCCTCGGTACGTGCGGGCTTTTTGCCCTGCGCCGTACGCTCCCTGTTTTTGCCGTAGATCGTCTTGATAAGCTGCACCAAATCGTCGCAGTCGTGCGTGCGCATGAGCGAACGGTAGTGCTCGGCCAGCATCTGCTGATCCTTCCCGCCGCATGGGTTCTCCTCAATCTCCGGGATCCGGCCGATGAGCGCCTCTGCCTGGGCATGCGTCAGAATGGGCCGCATAAACACCTTGGCGTCCACAGGAATATATACCGTGCCTGTTTCGTACACAGGGTCCAGCTTATAATACAGCTTTTTTTCGCCGGCGCCCGGCAGCCCCGCCGGAGCCTCCACAGCCTCCACACGGCATACGCCCATATTCCCGTACACGATCAAATCGCCTTTTTGAAACATCGTATTCCCTCCTGTAAAACCACTCCACCCGTTTCGTCCCGAACAGGCGGACGCGCCGCGCCGTGCTCCCTCCCCTGCGCTTCGCTCCGCCAAAAATCAAAACAGCGTGCGGTTTTGACAGCCGGACTTACGTTCCTCAAAACCACACGCTGCAATTTTTCAGTATCCCGTTTTGCCGCCGCTGCGGCATTTCCTGTTTATAGTATACCACATTTTGCCCCCAATTGTAAGCGGAAGTTTTTTCTCTCCGCCGCGCGCCCTCCGAAACCGGGCGGACAGCCTGTCCAAAATTTTATCCGGGCCGGACTTTTCCCCACCCCCTATGCATATAAATTGCATGAGGTGATGTCAAAATGTACAAGCGGCGCAGAAGGCGGCATATTGTAATGCCCGTGCTGGCGGGCCTGCTGACGCTGGCCACGCTGGGCAGCACGGCCTTCGCCGCGCCGTCCTTTTCCCTCCCGCAGGCTGCCGCGTATTTCAGCAGCATTCTGTGCGCGCCGAATGCAGCGCTGGCCGCAACCCGGCGAGTGCTGGACGACGCCATGGACGAGGACGCAGTGCCCGCAGCGCAGCCTATCGATGAGGACGATCCCGAGGCAGGCTTCTGGACGGTGGGCCCGACCGAGGAGGAAATGCTGCCTCAGAGCGAAGCGCAAAGCGTATCTTCCGGCGCTTCCTCCGTACCGGACGGCCCCATTCCCGATGGCATGGCCCCGCTGCTGGAAGCGCATTACGAGCAGGGCGCGGGTGCGGGCTATGTTTCCAGCGGCGCAGCCACCGTGCGCAACAGCACCGACCTGCCTGACAGCGAGGTAGCCGCGGAAATGATGCAGACGCTTCCGTTCCAGGTGGAGCTGAACAGCGCGGAGCCTCAGGTACTCATTATGCACACGCACACCACAGAAACCTACGAACTGGAGGAAAAAAACTGGTGCGATCCGGCGTTTTCCGCCCGCAGCACGGATCTTTCTGTCAATATGGCCGCAGTAGGAGCCGAAATGGCTGCTCAGCTCAACGCGGCGGGCGTAAACACCCTGCACGACACCACCCTGCACGATTACCCAAGCTACAACGGCAGCTACGCCAAAAGCAACGCCACCGTGCGCAGCTATCTGGAGCGGTATCCCAGCATCAAGGTGGTGCTGGACGTCCACCGCGACGCCATCCAGCGGGACGACGGCACCCGTGTCAAGCCCGTGGCGGACATCGGCGGCATGAAAGCCGCCCAGGTCATGATCATCTGCGGCGCAGACGTGGACGGCAATCTGCCCAATTTTAAACAGAACCTCCGCTTTGCCAGCCGCTGGCAGGATAAGATGGAAAGCATGTTCCCCGGCCTCACACGGCCTGTGCTGTTCGACTACCGCTATTACAATCAGGATCTTACGACTGGCAGCCTGCTCATTGAGATGGGCGGCCATGCCAATACTTTGGAAGAGGCCAAATACTCCGGCCGCCTGGTTGGTCAGGCCCTGGCTGCTTTGTTTGCGGAGGGCTGAACGCGCCCGTATATAAACTCTTCGGCCACGCAAAAAGCCCCGCGCATACGCACGGGGCTTTTATTATTTGGTACAGTCTTATTCCGCCACTTCTTCAAAGGCCTCTTCACCGGCGCCGCAAACGGGGCACGGCACGGGAGGAACGTCGCCCTCAAATGTCTGGCCGCAAATCGTGCATCTCCATTTTTTCATAATACTAACCTCCTTTTATTCATTTCGTTTCACCTATTGATATTATATGCCAATTGATAATACAATGCAATAGTTTTTAAAAAAGAATCATTCACCGCGCACGGCTTTGGCAAAATCCCGGCCGAACTGTACGGCTGCAGCCAGGTCCTCCTGTGTGGGGCAGAACCGGACACGCATGCCCTCCAGCGGCAGGCTCAGCCGAAGCTGCTGCATGCGCGCAGTCAGATTGGGAACCGCCTCGCCGCTCCAGCCGTAGCTGCCGAACGCACCCGCCGGCTTGCCCTTGTGGATGATGGGGTTCAGGCCAAGAAACATTTCGTACACTGGAGGCAGCGCGTCGCCGACCAGCGTGGGGCTACCCAGCAAAAAGCCGTCCGCCGCGGCTACCGCGGCCTTTGCAGCGGCGGTGTCGTCGGAGACGAGGTCGTACATTTCTACACGCACGCCGCCTTCCTTCAAGCCGTCGCGGATGTGCTCGGCCAGGCGGCGCGTATAGCCGTAAGCGGAAACGTAGGCAACTGCCACCACTTTTTCCGGCCTCTGTTCAGGCCGGCACCAGGTGCGGTACATGTCAAAATACTTCTGCACGCCGCTGCGCAGCACGGGGCCGTGGCCGTTGCCCACAAACTCCACGGGCAGGCTGCCGATCTTATCCAGTGCGCTACGCATGAACGGGTCTTTGAACGGCCCGATGATGTGGTCGAAATAATATTTGTACGCGGGAGTGAAATCGCCGTCGATGAGGTCGTTGAATACGCGCGGGTCGGCATAATGGCAGCCAAAGCTGTCGCAGGTGAACAGGGCTTTCAGCTCCGGGATGTACGTATACATGCTGTCGGGCCAATGAAGCATGGGCACACTGAGGAAATTCATCGTCAGACCGCCCAGGTCAATCTCGTCCTTCTCCGTGACGGCGCGGGACGGAAACGGACCGTTGACGATTTCTTTCAAAAACGTCAGCGCCGTTCCGCTGCCCAGCACCGTGGCGCCGGGCGCAAGCTCCAGCAGCCGCTTCATGCTGCCCGTGTGGTCCGGCTCGGTATGGTTGACGACGATATAATCCAGAGAAGCCGGGTCGCACACCTCGCGGATATTGGCAAGGAACTCCTCAAAGAACGGCTCCTTGCTCGTCTCGAACAGCACCGTTTTTTCAGTGCCCTTCACGATATAGGAATTGTAGGAAGTACCGTGGTCTGAATGCATGATGATATCGAACACGCGCAGGCCGGGATCCTGCACGCCCACGTACCAGATGTTTTCTTTCGCCTGTAAAGCGCCCATAAAATCCAATCTCCTTTTATCGGTTTTGCATCATACATTTTATCTTATTTTGTTGAAAGCCGCAAGGACCGGGCCAGGCGCGCACTTCTAGTATATGCAAAAAATCTCCGGCAAACCGCGGTACCGGAGACCTTTTATCTGTTCCATGCCGGCAGCCGTTTCACGCATGCGCCCGGCGGTAGACCAGAAAATCAAAATGCAGTTCTGTTGTAAGCGTATCCAGCGAGGCCAGCCTTTCAGCGCCGGAGCGGGGCGTTTTCCAATAATAAGGCGTCATCGCAAACAGGTCCAGGATCGTGCTGCCCGTCACGGTGAGCATGCTGTGTACGGGTATCCTCTGCTCCAGCGCAAAGCCGGGATAAGCGACATCCTGCACCGTATTTTCGTAAGGGCGCTCGTAGAGCACCTCCTTAAGGCCGTACAGGTGGCGCGGGCCGGGCACCGCAAACACGAATGCTCCGCCGGGCTTCACCACACGGGCAAATTCCTGTGCGGCGGCCGGGCTGAAAATATCGACCAGGCAATCCGCCGCCGCATCGGCCACAGGGATGGCGAAGCTGCTGGCCACCGCCCACTGCACGGCATGTGCCTTGTCCCGCCTGGCCGCTGCCTTTACCGCGAATTTGGAAATATCGAACGCGGCCGCCGACGGCGTTTTGCCTGATGCGCGCAGCGCCTGTGCAAGACGGGCGGTATAATACCCTTCCCCACAGCCCGTGTCTACCAATGAGGGAGCCGGCAGCTCCGTGAGCAGGCTGCAGACAAGCGCATTCAGCCCATCGGAAAAGCAGGCATACCCGCCCGTATCCAGAAACCGGCGGCGGGCCGCCACCATCTCCCTGCTGTCGCCGGGGATTTTGGCGTGCATCTGGGCGGCCGGCAGAAGATGGGCGTAGCCCTCAGCCGCGAGGTCAAAACTGTGGCGTTTGGGACAGACCAGGACGCGGGCGCCGCGTGTCAGCGGCGCCCCGCACAACGGGCAGCGGAAAAGCTCCATGGTATCGCTCCCTTTCGCATGTTTTTCCGGGCGGCGCCGCGGTGCGCCATAGGACTAGCTTTTTGGGAGAGACTATGGTACAATGGCCGCAAAGCGGCGGGAGGG
>ERZ773258.1743-NODE-1743-length-15836-cov-3.825170_pt1 | contig 15836 bp, 10 predicted proteins | sample MGYA00511962_ERZ773258 | MGnify/ENA primary metagenome ERZ773258 (study PRJEB29015, sample SAMEA2737755) | human gut metagenome | biome: human gut; feature: human-associated habitat; material: faeces | place: China | collected 2012 ... | reverse complement strand
TTATTAAGCATCACAGATTACTTAACGATATACTTGTCAAGCTCAGCCATAAGCTCATCGCAATCATCGCTGTGAACACGAAGCTCGAGGGGCTTTGAAAGATCCAGGCTGAAGATACCCATTATTGACTTTGCGTCAATTGCATATCTGCCGCTTACGATGTCAACTTCGTAGTTGCACTTTGTAACTGTTGTTACGAAATTCTTAACGTCTTCAATAGTATTGATTCTGATATTAGCTGTTTTCATACAAAAAACCTACCTTTCATATTTCAGGTCAAATTTCGGCTCCTGACCGATTGATTTCATTTTACCAAAATGTACGGCGGTTGTCAATTGCTTTTAACTGAATTTACTTAATTTTTTCAATCGGAGATAACCGTTAGCCTGATTTCCCGTTTCCGCCTTATCACTGTAAGTGCTTATCGCTCCTTACAGCTATATAATAACACATTTCACGATACGGTCAAGAGTATTATTGTCAAAAAATCGCCACAGCTTGCAAATTTCGTAATAATAAAGTATAATTAGGCTGTCGGGAGTTTAGTTTTGGTGAAACTCACCACAATTTATTATGGAAGTGATATTATCAGATATACCGTACAGACCTTCGGATGCAAGGTCAACCAATATGAAAGTGCTTCGGTAGCAAAGGCTATGGACGAACACGGATACGAGAAAACAGACGATATTTTCACGGCGGATATTGTTATAATAAACAGCTGTTCGGTGACGGAAAACAGCGACAAAAAAGCGAAACAGCTTATAAACAGGATAAAAAGCAACGACCCTATGAAGATAGTCGTGCTTACGGGCTGTTTTCCGCAGGCTTTTCCCGAAACAGCTTCAAAGCTGTCAGCCGATATAGTAACGGGTACCGAGCATAAAGACAGCATTGCGGATATGATAGACGTTTTTACCGGCAACAAGGTAAAGCAGGTTGCCATACCGCCAAGACCCGTTAAAAAGCAATATGAAAAGCAGAAAAACGCCGATATGGGCAAGACGAGAGCGTTTATAAAGATTGAGGACGGCTGTGACAGATTCTGCAGTTACTGCATAATACCTACCGCCAGAGGCTCTGTAAGGTCACGTTCCTTGCAGGATATAACCGAGGAAGTAAGGTTTCAGGTATCGTGCGGTCATAAGGAGATGGTGCTTGTCGGCATCAACCTTTCCTGCTACGGTCAGGAAATCGGGCTGAGGCTTGCGGACGCAATAGAGGCGGTATGCTCTGTGGATGGTGTGGAGCGTGTACGTTTGTCATCGCTTGAGCCGGAGCTGCTGACAGATGAGGATATAGCAAGAATGGCGGCGCAGAAAAAGCTCTGTCCGCATTTTCACCTGTCGCTCCAGTCCGGAAGCAGTGATACATTGAAGCGTATGAACAGACATTATACGCCCGATGAATACTATGATATAGTCCTGAGGCTGCGAAAAGCGTTTCCGGATTGTGCGATAACTACCGATATTATGGTAGGATTTGCAGGAGAAACCGACGAAGAATTCCAAGAATCCTGCGAATTTGCTCAAAAAGTCGGTTTTGCGGCAATGCACGTTTTTACCTACTCGATCAGAGAGGGTACAGCGGCGGCAAGACGCACAGACCACATTGCACATGATATTGCCGTAAAGAGATACCACGCTATGAGCAGCCTTGCAAAAAAGCTGAAAGAGGAATATTTCCGCTCGTGCGTGGGAAAGACGGAAAAGGTGCTTATTCAGCGCAGGGAAAGCGAAGAATACGCAAACGGCCTTACCCCGCAGTACGTTCCCGTGCGCATATACGGCAGTGACGCAAACAGGCAGGATATAATTACTGTACAAATTACAGGAGCATCGGGCAGTGATTTTTGTTTCGGAGAAGAAATAAAATGCTTGTAATCGGGCAGATATTGTAGTATAATTAAAAGGTATTGATAGTTTTGTGCCTTTACACGCTTGCAAAAGCCTGTGGCACTATCACAAAAAACGACGGAGGAAGTTTATGTCAGTTTATCGCATTTATGTGGAAAAGAAACCGCAGTTTGCCGTTGAGGGAAAAGCTGTTCTCTCAGACCTTAAAACCGCACTTCAGATTAAAGGTATCAAGGATGTGCGTATCGTAAACCGTTACGATGCAGAGGGTATCACTAAGGAGAATTTTGAAAAAGCTACTCCCACCGTATTCTCAGAACCGCCTGTTGACGATGTTTATTATTCACTGCCTGAGATTGAGGCTGATGAAAAGATGTTCGCAACCGAGTTTTTACCCGGTCAGTTCGATCAGAGAGCAGACTCAGCCGCTCAGTGTATACAGATGCTGTGTCAGGGCGAACGTCCCACGGTTAAATACGCAAAGCTGTATATCCTTAAGGGCGATATTTCAGATGAGGATTTTACTAAGATAAAGCACTATCTCATAAATGCCGTAGAAGCAAGAGAATGCGGCTTTGAGCAGTATGAAACGCTTGATGTAAAGTATGATATCCCGAAGGATGTAGCTGTGCTTGACGGATTTATCGGTCTTTCCGAAGACGAGCTTGCCGAGTTTATCAAGAAGTACGCACTTGCTATGGACCTTGGCGATATAAAGTTCTGTCAGGAATATTTCAAGAAGGAGCAGAGAGATCCTACCCTTACCGAAATCAGAATGATAGATACATACTGGTCGGATCACTGCCGTCACACAACATTCGGAACAATAATCGACAATGCGAAGATTGACGCTCCCTACATTGCCGAAACTTATAAGGAATACAAGCTCGACAAGGAGGAGCTTGGCAGAAGTGCAAAGCCTGTCTGCCTTATGGATATTGCGACCGCCGCAGTAAGAAAGCTGAAAAAAGACGGTCTTCTCCCCGACCTTGACGAGAGTGAAGAAATAAATGCCTGCTCCGTAAAAATAACCGTTGACGTTGACGGCAAGGACGAGCAGTGGCTTCTTATGTTCAAAAACGAAACTCACAACCACCCCACCGAGATCGAACCTTTCGGTGGTGCGGCAACCTGCCTCGGCGGTGCTATAAGAGATCCGCTTTCGGGTCGTTCTTACGTTTATCAGGCTATGCGTGTAACGGGTGCTTCAGATCCCCTGCTCCCTGTAGATCAGACGATCCCCGGCAAGCTCCCTCCGAGAAAGATAACAACAACAGCCGCACAGGGCTATTCGTCATACGGTAACCAGATTGGTCTTGCAACAGGTCACGTTGCGGAAATCTACGACCCCGGATATATGGCTAAGCGTATGGAGATAGGTGCTGTAATAGGTGCCGCTCCTGCTGAGAACGTTGTCCGTGAACGCCCCGTCCCCGGTGACATAATCATCCTGCTCGGCGGCAGAACAGGCCGTGACGGTTGCGGCGGTGCTACAGGCTCATCAAAGTCGCACAGCGTTGAATCGCTCGAAACCTGCGGTGCTGAGGTTCAGAAGGGTAACGCTCCCGAAGAAAGAAAGCTCCAGAGATTATTCCGCGACAAGAACGCAACAAAGCTGATAAAGCGTTGCAACGACTTTGGTGCAGGCGGTGTTTCCGTAGCCATAGGCGAGCTTGCTGACGGTCTTGAAATCGACCTCAACGCAGTTCCCAAGAAGTACGACGGTCTTGACGGAACAGAGCTTGCCATCTCTGAGTCGCAGGAAAGAATGGCAGTTGTAGTTGACAAGAACGATGTTGACAAGTTCATCGCTCTTGCAGGCAAGGAAAACCTTGAGGCTACTCCCGTTGCGGTAGTTACCGAAAACCCCAGACTCAAGATGAACTGGAACGGCAAGACTATCTGCGACATTTCAAGAGAATTCCTGAATTCAAACGGTGCGGAAAAGCACACGGATATATATGTTCCCGCTCCCACGGTAAGCTATTCTACAGGCAGACACAACACTAAGGAAGAATGGGAAAAGCTCGTTACCGACCTTAACGTATGCTCACAGAAGGGTCTTGTACAGCGCTTTGACTCAACGATCGGTGCAGGCACTGTGCTTATGCCTTATTCGGGCAAGACACAGCAGACACCCGTACAGGCTATGGCGGCAAAGCTCCCCGTACTTTCGGGCAACACAAAGACAGCTTCCATAATGGCATGGGGCTTCGATCCTTTCGTAAGCCGTCAGTCACCCTATCACGCAGCCGCTCTTGCAGTAGTCGAGAGTATGGCAAAGGTAGTTGCCGCAGGCGGTAAGAGCGAAAAGTGCTGGCTCACATTCCAGGAATATTTTGAACGTACACAGGGCGATCCTGAGCGTTGGGGCAAGCCTTTTGCCGCACTTCTCGGTGCATATAAGGCTCAGATTGCACTCTCAAGCGGCGCTATAGGCGGCAAGGACTCAATGTCGGGTACATTTGAGCATATAGATGTTCCGCCCACGCTCGTTTCTTTCGCAGTTTCAACCGCAAAGTCAGACAAGATAATTTCCGCTGAATTCAAGCTTCCCTGCAGTGATATTTACTACATTGCACCTGCATACGATGAAAACGGTATGCCTGACTTTGACAGCGTCAAGAAGGTATTTGCTACAGTAGAAAAGGCAATTGCCGACGGCACTGCCCTGTCAGTATGGACTTTGGCTCACGGCGGTATTGCAGAAGGTATCTTCAAGATGTCGCTCGGTAACAGAATCGGTGCAAAGCTTAAAGCTATGGACGATGAAAAGCTGTTCGGTCTGCACTACGGTGCATTCATCATCGAGGCTAAGGGCGCAATAGAGGGCGCAGAGCTTATCGGTGAAACGGTGAGCGACTACACGATTACAGCAGGCGATGTCAAGCTCGACATTGCAGATCTTGAGAAGAAGTATGACGCTGTTCTTGAGCCTATCTTCAAGAATTCGCTCCCCGAAATGCCGAGGCCCGTATCGGTTGCTTACGACAAGGGTTGCGACTTACTTATCAACAAGGCTCCCGGCACTATTGCAAAGCCCAAGGTACTTATCCCCGTATTCCCCGGTACTAACTGCGAATACGATATGGCTGCCGCATTCAACAGATACGGCGGTGAAGCTGAAATATTCGTTATCAGAAACCTTTCTGCAAAGAATATGGAAGACAGCGTAAACGAATTTGCAAAACGAATCGAAAACAGCCAGATGATAGCTGTTCCCGGCGGTTTCTCAGGCGGTGAAGAAATCGAAGGCTCGGCTAAGTTCATCAACGCATTCTTCCGCAATCCTAAAATCAAGGATGCCGTAGAGAATATGCTCTATGCCCGTGACGGTCTTATGATTGGTATATGCAACGGCTTCCAGGCTCTTATCAAGCTCGGTCTTGTGCCTTTCGGCAAGATAGTTCCTCTGTCAAGCGAAAGCCCCACGCTTACATATAACACCATAGGCAGACACCAGTCACAGCTTGCTCTTACTAAGATTTGCACCAACAAGTCACCGTGGCTTATGCACTGCAAGGTGGGCGAGGTTTACAACATACCGATTTCGCACGGCGAAGGACGTTTTGTAGCAAGTGACGAGGTTATCGCAAAGCTCATCGAAAACGGTCAGATTGCTACTCAGTATGTTGACCTTAACGGCGAGCCTACAATGGATCTTGCATACAATCCCAACAGCTCGATGTGTGCTATCGAGGGTATCATTTCTCCCGATGGCCGTGTACTCGGTAAGATGGGTCATACAGAGCGTATCAGTTCGGATACCTGCGTTAATGTTGACGGCAACAAGGAACAGCTTCTGTTCAAGGGCGGCGTTGACTACTTCAGAATTTAACATTAAAACCGCATAAAATCTGCCCTGCAACGTATTTAGAACGTTGCAGAGCATTTTTGTGTGCAAAAATACAGAGCAGACTTTCGTCTGCTCTGCGATGTTTTTACTTACTTATTCTTTCTTTTTCTTGCCTTATACGTTACAGGAACTGCTCCGCCGGCAACAGCCGCTACCGCAATCCAGGCGGCAAGTGACGATGCACCTGTTTCGGGGTTTCTCTTTCCGAATTCTTCTGGAGCTTTTTCAAACGCACAAGCTATACACTCATAATGGCCAATGCCCGGCTCTGTGGCGGTAGGTTCTTTATCTACCACCCACTTGAACTCGTGGTCGTCAACATCGATTATATTGCCATTGTCATCAACGTGCCAGTGCTTCTTCTCATCGTGTTTCCATTCCTTCTTGCCGCTGAGCTTAGGAAGTGCTTTCTCCTCCTTGATGCCGCAAACGCTGCAGGATCTGCACTCTTTACCCTCAGATGTGATTGTCGGCTCAACGAGAGTTTTCCACTCAGACCAGTCATGTCCCTTCGGAGAAATTTCCTTTATATCTTTTCTTTCATCGCAATTTCTGCAATGCACAGAATCCTCACCTTGCTCAGTGCATGACGGTGCAATATCAACAGTACGGGAATCCTCCCATTCGTGTGCCGGCTCTATAATTTCGGTCTGTTCGAAACCACAATGGATACAAGCGTGTTTCTTGACGCCGTTTTCAATACAGGTTGAAGGTGTTACTACCTCCCATTCGCCGTAGGTGTGATCTGTAACGGGGATAACCGTTGAATCCTTTGTTGCGTCACAGCGTGAGCAATGGATTGATTTAGAGCCTTCGGTCGTGCAGGTAGGTTCCTTATCTATTGTGTAATCCTCTTCCCACTCGTGAGCGTCCGAATCTATATCGGTATCTTCATATTCAGTGTATCCGCAGATCTCACATTTTCTTGTTTTCTGACCGCCTGCAACACAGGTAGAGTCTTTTGATACTGTCCACTCGCCGAATGAATGTCCTGTCGGTTCGATCTCTGTTACATCCTTTGTCGCATCACATCTTGAGCAGTGAATCGACTTTGAACCCGGCTGTGTGCAAGTGGGATTTACATCTGTTGTGTATTCGGCATTCCAATCGTGTCCGAGCGGTGCTGTATCACGCTCTTCTTCAAATTGGCAGACGGAGCAGATATGCTTTTCCTTACCGCCTTCTTCACAATTTGCCGATTTGCTTTCTTCCCACTCGCCGAATTTGTGACCGCTTGGAGCACCGCTTTCAAATACAAGCGTTGTGTCATTCGTGTGTGCTCCGCATTCGCACGAATAGAAATACTTGGCAGGATTTACGCAATCTGCAGGAAGTGCAAGCGTATCCTCGTTTACGGTCTTTATATCAAATGTATGATTTTCTTTATTGATTTTTGCCTGACAGTTCTTACAAAGATTATAGTGTCCGGTAAGATCGGAATAATACAGTTTACCGTCACTCTCGTGTTCAACCTTATAAGTCAGCGTGAAACGTGCCAGAGCCTTATCCTGAGTGCCTGCAGACGCATCCGCATAAGCGGTTCTGTCTGTTATAACGATGAAATCTTCTGTATAAGTTCCTGCGACTAAATTGCTGTCGGGCTTAACTGTAAATGTTGCCGTTGCACCCTTTGCGATCTTTGAAGAGCCGTCATCGGCAGTACCCCATTCATCGCCGGCAGTGTATGATACTGTGAACGAAGAAGTATCAGTTATGGCACCGCTTGCTTTATTAAGGTCGGATTCCTTTACTACTCTGTACTTTGCTATAGAACCGCCCTCTGTGACTTTCACCTTGAGCGATACTGTCTTTGTCGGGTTGCCGTTATCAAAATCTGTACCAATGTCAACAGTTGACACAGGATTGTTTTCACTGTCTGTTACAGATATTTCAATATCTTTAAGACTTGCGTCTGCAGTTACAATAAGGTTGCGGTCAACAGAAAGTGCGATGAACTCACCTGTCGTGCTGTCAAACGTGTACATATCATCAGGTACCGCATTACCGTCAGCATCTGTTACCGTAACACCTGAGAAACGATATTCATCGGGATCGTTCAGTGCAAACGTAAACCTTGAAGAATCTCCTGCTACAGCAAAGACATTTCCGTCCGTTACGGTTGTTTCATTCGTATTATTTGCCTTTATGCAATAGGGCATTACATTTGTGCATGGCTCGCTGTCATCTATTATTTCACCGTCACCGATGCGGACAATATTAAGTCTGTTTGATTCCGATACTATTGTGTTGGCATCGGCAATATCGATTAAAGTATTTCCGTCCGACAGCTTTATTTTATAGCCGGTTTCCGCAATGCACTTACCGCCTGCATAATCCAGCGTATATCCGGTACCGTAAGCGGGTGTGAACCTGCGGATAATGCCGCCGTTCGTCTTTGTTATCTGTGCCGCACTGTCGGCTTTTGTAATACTGCCGTTTGTGAGTATCGTACCGTTATCGACAGACAGAGTACCTGCTACGGAAATATCGCCGTAGGTTTTAATAACAGTGCCGTCAGTTACCTTTGCCGTTCCGTGACCGATTATATCGAGCTTTGCATTTTCGTAACCGTTCGCAGACAGAAGCTTAAAATCGCCCGAAGTATCGCCTGTATCGGAATCATCGAGCTTATTGACGTTGAGAATACCGTTTACGGCATATATTCCGCTTACCGATGTTCCGTTATTTCCCGGCTTGCCATTATAATTATCCTGCTGTTCAGACGGTACATGGGTATTTGTACCGGGGTTTCCGCCTCTTCCGGCTGTAACGTTAAGTCTGCCGCCATTAAGATACACCTTTGTATTATCGGTTATAGCCACACTGCCGTTACCGCCGTCGCCGCCAACGCCATAATACGATTCATTTGTATCGTAGTTAGTGCCATAACCTGCACCGCCGCCTTTACCACCATCGCCGCCGATAACAGTTACAGTGCCGCCCGCAACCGTGAACGACAAAACATTTACCGCATCTTTGCCGTCCTCACCGTTCTTTCCGTTAGCCTCATCGGGACCGCTCTCCGTCGTACCCCACCCGCCATCATCGCCAGTGGCTCCGATAAAGCCAATAACACCGCTTGCGTTTTCACTCTCACTATAAAAAGTTATTGTTGCATCTGTGCCGGCAATACCGTTCACTACACTTACCTCTGCACCGTTCTTGAGTATGACATTTACATTTCCTTTAATTTCTACAGGATTATATACATTTTTATTGTTGTCATAATCATAGGTTGTTGTGATGATATTAACGATACCGTCAGCCACATACCACGTTTCTTTACCGGCAGTGCCCCATGCAGTATCAGTTGAAGCTATCTTTGTATAATCAGTTACCGTTCCGCTTATAACAGTACCGTCTGCGGACAGTCCGTAATAACTCACCGCTTCATCGGCAATTGCGCTGATTACTGTAAATGACAACGTGCCGACTGCAAGGACGGCAGATGTTGCTATGCAAGTTATGATTCTGGTTGAAAATCTTCTTTTCATTCGTCTCTCCTTATCCGGGAAATTTCAAGTAATGATATACGTTACTTATCTATCATACAATTGTAACATTTCATAAAGAGAATTTCAACAAATATGGCACGAACGGTCAAAAAATGGCGGCGAATGGTATAATTACCTTCGCCGCCTTACTATAATGAATGATTTACTTATCAAAACCGAGCAATTTCTTCGTTCCTGCTTTTTCAAGCGCAACTGTCAGAAGCACGCCTGCTATAAGCCCTACAGCGCCCTGTATTGCGTTTCCGAAAATGCCTGCCGCCGCTGTTGCCACATTACCGTAAAGTATAATAGCATAAACGAAGTAGCCTGCCACCATAATTATTTCTGCCACAGTGCCGCCGATTACCTTGCCGACAAGCGACTTGAAATAAGAGCCGTTCATAAAGCACTTTGCAATGTAGAATGCCGCTACTGCCATAAGTGCCTTGATTATCAGCGTTGCAGGCGCATAATAAGCATAACCTGTAAGCAGATCCGCCATCGCAGAGCCTATGCCTGCCGCCGCAACTCCCCACGGCGAGCCGATAAGCCATACCGATGTAAGCACCATTACATCACCGAGATTTACATAGCCCTTTGTGAGCGGCATAGGTATCTGTACTACCATTGTCGCAACACAGGTAAGTGCGGCAAGCACAGCCGCCGTAACCATTAATGTGAGATTTTTTGTCTTTACCATTTCTTTTGTCTTCTTTCTTTTGTATTTGGCTTATTTGCCTTTTTTCATATCATTGGCGGAGTAAACGACCTCCGCATAGATAGCCGCAATAATTCTGTACAGCTCGACCGGTATCGTTTCACCGCTGTTGAGCATTACAAGAAGCGCCGCCGTGCTGTCGTCACGGTAAACGGGAACGCCGTTCTCGTCTGCGATATTTATAATCTTCTTCGCAAGCTCGCCAAGGCCGGACGCTACCACGACCGGAGCATAGTTAAGGTCGGGATTGTACTTAAGCGCCGCCGCAGCCTGCTTTCCTAAATTACGCTTGGACATTAAGACCCTTCCTCCTGTCAATTATTTTCGGGAAAACCTCTGTCAGCACATGAGGCTTTCTCAGCACCGCAGTTTCAAATTTTGCGGGCTTATAGCCGATATTCCTTATTATAAGGTCAATTTTATCGCTAAGCCTTTTTATCTTGAAGCCGAACTTTTCGGGATAAAGAAGCGACAGATTGATGTTTTCGCCCAGTGCGTACATATCGACCTCAAAACGTCCTATAGATTCAACGTCAAAGGTCAGGAACAAGTGGTAATTCTTCTGTCCGACAGGCGTGTTGTTGGGGTTATTCTCGTCATTATCGACCCACAGCTCGCCGAATGCCTTTGTATCCTCAATCTGCAACGGCAGGATATAGTGTGCAAGAGGTGTGAATACACCCGGTGCATTGAGAAGGCTTTGCAGAAGATTTGACGCATTGAAATCGTCCAGTGACTGAATAGCCTCGTGATTTATATTCTTACCGATAAAATCGGTCAGCTTATCGAGAGTAGAAGGTGCGGAAGGGATATTGCTCGAAGGCGGCAGTTCCTTACGCTGTGCCATCTCATTTACTATATTGGTGAAAAACTCAAAAAGCGTGTCACGCTGAGGTATATCCGGCATTTCACGGAGAATCTCATTGAGATAGTCAACAAGTGCTGCCATATCCTTGATTCCCTGAAAATCACGATGCACCGCAGGAATAATCTGTCGGCTGTCAGTGCCTGTCAGCATTGCCATTATTATATTCTTAAGTGTCTGCAATCCGGATTGTTTTCCTTCGTCAAACGGCGATGTCAGAAATTCCAGCTTATCCCTGGACAAATCCAGTTCCGCAAGATAGCTTTCATCGGATAAATGTGACTTAATGAACAAAGACAGAGTTAATTTTTCAGCTTTATTGTCAAAAATGCTTAAATAGTCTTGATTTTCAGACTGATTTAGTGTATTATTATAACTATCAGGAATATCCGACATCTCGCTGAGCTGTTTTTTGCTGAAAATCTTTTTAAGAAGATTTCCAAATGCAACAGACAGCTCCCTACGCATATCGTCAGACGGAATATATGCAAGGAGATTTGCAAAGCTCTCCTTGAGCATACCGTTGTTGGTGTTGTAGCGTGAAAGATTATGTATTATGAGCGGAATGAACGTCTGTGTTCTTTCATCGTTCAGAAGACTTGCGGAAACGTCCTTCAGCAGTGCGAGCGTTTCACTCTTGAGCGGCTCGAACATATCAGCCGCACTACTGCTCTTCCATTGTGAAGACAAATCGGAGAGCTTGTGGGAGAGCGACTCGTTCGGTGAAAAATATTCGGACAGGAATTTGAGATTTGCACCGAGTGCATTAAGTATCTCCTGCTTGTTTGACGAATAGTTGAGTGCTTTCAGTAGCTGACCGATACTTTCTTTTATATCGGGGCTTGTGGTGGTCTTCAGGATACCGTGGAGCAGCTTGTAAAACTCATCACCGCTGAACATCGTGTTCTGCTTTTCCTGGTTCTGAATCTCACGGACCAGCTTTTCGGGAGCAAGATAAAAGCTCTTGATAAGCTCATCCATATCGTCGTAAAGCTCTGTGTAACCGTTGATCATCGTCTGCTCGAGCAGATCCGAGCTTAACAGGTTCTTGAGCGTTTCGACCGCCATAGTGGGATCTTTTATCTGAACAGTAAGCGGAGCGAGATTCTTTCTGCCCATCATCATAGCGGCGGCGGAATCGTTATCCTGCGCCGTAGATGCTTTGATAGGCTGAGCAAGCTCGACCATATCAAACGGTTCTATATTACCGTCATACTGCCGGTTAGTGAACGAATAGCTCTTACTGTTGGAAACAGGAGCCGTAATCTGTGGAATGTTGGGCATATATATTTCCTTTCAGATGCACATTTTAAAGCCGTGCATCGCATTGCTTGACTTTAAGTTTAGCACATTTCAAGGGATTTATCAATATCAATCTTACGATTGCAAAATAAAAAAATCAGGGAAAGGCGGTTTTGTATATGGCAAAGGTTGAACCCGGCATGGAATCCATGCTCGAAATGTACATATTTGAAACCAATACGTTGCTTGAACAGCTCGATGAAATTCTTCTCAGAACAGAGGATGCAAATGTATTCTCGCAGGAGGATATCAACGAGATATTCAGAATAATGCACACAATCAAAGGCTCGTCTGCGATGATGGGATTTGAAAATCTCCAGCATCTTGCGCACAAGGGCGAAGATATGTTCTTTGTAATAAGGGAGAAGCCCGAAATTGCGAAGGACGCACATTTTGTATATGAACTTATATTTGAGGTTTCCGATCTATACAAGGCTGAAATCGAGTATATACAGAATTCGGGGGATGACGACTATACGCCTACCGACTTCTCGGAAACGTTCAAAAAGCTCGAAGACGCAACGGAAAGATTAAAAGCAATGGAAAGCGGTGCCGCTCCTGCTGAAAGCGCTCCTGCGGCAAAGCAGGAAGCATCTGCCGCTCCTGCAGGAAGCAACGTTGAGGGAAGCATGACCGTCCGTGTATTCTTCGAGGACGGCTGTAAGATGGAGAACCTCCGTGCTTTCCTTCTGCTGACAAAGATAAAGGATGTTGCCGAAGTTATCAGCTGTACTCCTCCCGATGTTGAATCCAATGCGGATACGGCAAAGGATATTGTCGAGAACGGTTTCCTTGTGACCTTCAAGGGCTTTGACGGAGATAATGATACGGTAATTAAAGCTATAGAAGGTGCAGTCAACGTTGAGTCTTACGAAATAATAGACACACCGTCTGCGGCACCTGCCGAAGAAAAGCCTGCTCCCGCACCGGTTAAAGAGGCTGCCCCCGTTGCCGCCCCCGCAAAGACGGAGGAAAAGCCGCAGGCTCAGCCTGCTCCTGCAAAGCCTGCCGCAAAGAGTGCGGTCACAAAGGCTCAGGAGGACATTAAAAAGGCTAACGGCGGTCAGAAGCAGAGCCTTATCAGCGTAAATCTGTCAAAGCTTGACACACTGCATGATATTGTCGGTGAAATCATAACGACCGAGTCAATGGTAATAGCAAACCCGGATCTTGAGGGTCTTGAGCTTGAGAGCTTCTCAAAGGCGGCAAGACAGCTCAGAAAGCTGACAGACGAGCTTCAGGATACTGTAATGTCTATCAGAATGGTACCGCTTGCAGGCGTATTTCAGAAGATGGGCAGAATTGTCCGTGATATGAAGATAAAGCTGAACAAGGAAGCTGAGCTTGTTCTTGAAGGTGAAACGACCGAGGTTGACAAGAGCATAGTAGATAACCTGAACGATCCTCTTATGCACCTTGTAAGAAACTGTATGGATCACGGCATAGAGGACGATATAAATGTCCGCATTGCCGAGGGTAAGCCCGAAAAGGGTACTGTAAAGCTGTCTGCAAAGCACTCGGCAGGTGAAGTTATCATCACCGTTTCAGATGACGGCGCAGGCATCAACTGCGAAAAGGTTCTAGAAAAGGCAAAGGAAAACGGACTTCTTACAAAGCCCGAAAGCGAATATACAACGAAGGAAATCCAGAACATGATTCTCCTGCCCGGCTTCTCGACCAATGATACGGTTACGGAATACAGCGGCAGAGGCGTAGGTATGGACGTTGTACGCAGTAATATCGAACAGTGCGGTGGTACACTTACCGTTGAAAGCGAAGAGGGCAAGGGTTCCAGCTTTATAATCAGAATTCCGCTTACTCTTGCCATTGTCGAGGGTATGAAGCTGAAAGTCGGCTCTACTATCTTTACAGTGCCGATCTCATCTATAAAGGAAAGCCTTATGGTTGCAAACAACCAGTTGCTCAACGATACAAAGCAGGGCGAAATGATAATGATAAGAGGCGTGTGCTATCCTATCCTCCGTCTGCACGAAAAGTTCAATATGCCGACCGAGGTCACAAAGCTTGAGGACGGTATCCTGCTTCTTGTCGATGTCGGCGGAAAGAATGTCTGCCTGTTTGCAGATAAGCTGATAGGCGAACAGCCCGTGGTTGTAAAACCGTTCCCGAAATACCTCAGCCAGTACAATATCAAGGCGGAGGGTCTGTCGGGCTGTACCGTAATGGGCGACGGCACTATTTCGCTCATAATAGATGTAAATAATCTTATCGGCTAAGGAAACGGAGGCTTTACTTTGTCAGAGAATTATAATGATAAATTACAGGAACTTCTGAATACTCAGAAAGCTATGGAGGACGCAAAGAAAGATCCTCAGAATACAGAAATAACTAAGGTACTGACCTTCTATATCGGCGAGCAGGTATACGGCATTGAAATACCCGATGTCATCGAAATCATAGAAGTACCGCCCATAACCGCCGTACCCGGTGTACCGTCTTATATCAAGGGCATAATCAATGTCCGCAGTAAGATTGTTCCTGTTGTGAACATAAGAAGCAGATTCGGCAAGGAAGAGATTCCTTTCAACGACCGCACCTGCATAATCATCGTTTCGACAGGTGATGTATCGGTCGGACTTATCGTTGACAGCGTTGCGGACGTTATTCCTGTAACCGAACAGCATATATCAAAGACACCGGAGCTTACCGGTGTAAACTCGAATAAATTTATCAAGTCCATTCTTGAAATGAACGATGGAATAAAACTCGTCCTTGACGTTTCAAAACTGATAGACGAACACGCAAGCGAAGAAATGAAGTAAGGCAGGTGAGCCGTAATGCTTAAAATAACAGATAATGAATTCAACCGTCTGGTATCATTCATGAGAGAGCGCTACGGCATAAACCTTTCTCACAAACGCACACTTATCGAGGGCAGACTCGGTAATATGCTCTTTGAGCGAGGATTCAAAAACTATGACGAGTATCTTGACTGCTGTATGAATGACAGAAGCGGTAAAGAGCTTGACGGTCTGCTTATAAAGCTGACCACAAATCATACTTATTTTATGCGTGAACCGGAGCATTTTACTTACCTTACAAGCACCGTTCTTCCGTTTATAAAGCAGACCAACGCAAGAAGCAAAACAATGCGTATATGGAGCGCAGGCTGTTCAAGCGGAGAAGAAGCGTACACTACAGCTATGCACATAAGCGAATTTCTGGGCAGTGAAAAATCTTCGTGGGATACAAGGATACTCGCTACCGATATTTCGCTGAAAACGCTTGCAGGCGCTCAGAACGGCGTATATCTGGAAAGCGGACTTACGGATCTGCCACCCGGCTGGCTTGAGAAGTATTTTGACAGGATAGACGGCGAAAAATGTAAGGTAAAGCCGGCACTTCGCAACGAAGTGATTTTCCGCACGTTCAATCTGATGGAGCCGATACCCTTTAAAAAAGCTCCGTTTGATCTGATTTTCTGCCGTAACGTAATGATTTATTTTGAAATGGAAACGAAACTGGCTTTAGTAAAGCGGTTTTACGATGTGTTAAGACCGGGCGGATACCTGTTCATCGGTCACGCAGAAAGTATTCCGAGAGATTCAACCGATTATGAATATATTAAACCTGCTATTTACCGCAGACCGCTTAAATAACGGCTTTGCACAATATGACGGCATAATGCCGCAGACGGAGGTGAGGTTTTGCCTCTACGCATACTTATAACAGCTCCCATAATAGGTTTACATTGAAACAAATGTAATATTTCATTTAAAACTAT
>ERZ773258.1729-NODE-1729-length-15935-cov-3.472292_pt1 | contig 15935 bp, 30 predicted proteins | sample MGYA00511962_ERZ773258 | MGnify/ENA primary metagenome ERZ773258 (study PRJEB29015, sample SAMEA2737755) | human gut metagenome | biome: human gut; feature: human-associated habitat; material: faeces | place: China | collected 2012 ... | reverse complement strand
GGTTACCATTTTTTTGACGTCAACAAAACATATTTTTTTACTTTAGTTTCTTCTTTTCCTCACGCTCAAGCTGCCGGATACTTCTTTCTGGCGTGGGTAAGTTTTCTGGCATGGTACCGCCCAGATCTTTGATGGTCTGTCTTACTTTCTTTCCAACTTCGTAATGGGTTTTATTGGCAGCATCCTTACCTGTAATCTTTTCCCTGCGTATTTTTTCATCTGTCTGGGTTGCCCGGAAAAGATTGGCAGCGAGCTCTGTGCTTCCCATATAGTCGAGGATGTTCTGAGAGTCCTTTAATCCTTTTCGGTTTTGGATTTCTTTCCGGCCAAGACCACCATAAAGCCCCTGATATCCTTTGTTTTGAAAGATAGCATAGTCTCTTGGATCGGTAATGCCTGCCAGATTCGCAGCTTCCGCTAGGGACTTATTATGGATACGCATCTCATTTCTGGTGGCAAGACGCTTGGAATCTTCAGAAAGATCATCGAAGGCTTCTGCAAGCTCCTGCTCTCTGGTCTTTACAGCAAAGTAGGTCTGGCCAAGGGCAATGACCTTTTTATGGGGATCACCGTTCTGTACAATCAGATAGCATGCATAACGGGAGAGCCTAATATCATCTAGTTCACGCTCTGCACCAGAACCGATGCCAACCATTTTGCCAACGTTGGCAAAATGGTCAGAGATGCTGTTTCCACTATTGGTACAAGCTTCTTTGGATTTTTCAATTACACTGTAAAAACGTCGCCATTGCTTATATTCCAGTGCAACCTGTAACTCTCTGGCATACCAGAATTCCTGTCCATACTCATCCACATGCCGTATGGATTCAAAAAGGGATCCTGTAGATGCGCTTTCATCCTCTTGCTGTGAAGGCTGCAGAGAAAGCCATTGCTTAAATGCTTCACCCTTCCTGGAAGGAATGAACTGGATAATACGCAGTAGCTGCTCTGTGTTGGCACAGTCGGTAAGACGCATCTTGCCGTCAGAGGCTTTCAGCTTCAAACGTACACAATTTGTGTACGTTTCATTTCCCTCCTGGCGCAGCCGGGATTTTAGCATATTCCAATAGTTCTTCGGATTTTCGCTATCCGTCAACACCTGGCACACATCAATGATGGAGAAGTACCATTTTTCTTCCTGCTTGTGCCATACTTTACGAATCTTATCATCGTAAATAAATTCTAAATCCTGTTCATTGAGATCTTCTACATTTTCCACCGGAACCTGAACAGTAGAACCGGTATCTTCATCGAAGAGATAAAAGAAGAAAATAATCACCTGCTTTCTTAGAGTTATGATGATCAACCGGAGGTGGTTTGTCACCGGTTGAATAGTCCCAGCCATTATATGTAAAGAGATTGTTCTGGAAATTTATGCCAATTTTTCTGCGTCCCCTTTTTCCTCAATCTTGAGGATGCGAAGGACCATTTCCTTATCAATGCTGTCAGCCTGCCGGTAGGCCTTGATAATTTCTTTCTCTATATTAGATACTTCAAAGACTGATGCCTGCTGTGCTGGAGGAGCATAATCTTCATCTAAGCAGAGCAGATATATAGGGGAGCAATCCAGTACTTTTGCCATTTCAGAAATAACACTGCGTTTTATATTTTCAACTCTACCACTTTCATATTTTGCTATTGCTGAGTCCTTAAGACCAAGCTTTTGAGCAAGTTCCTCTTGAGTAAGTCCACGAAGTTTACGGACTTCTTTTATTCTATCGCCCATGTTCATAAGTAGTACCTCTGTTTCCTGAATGAATTGGAAAAATCTTCCACTATATTGTAGAAAAATGAGAGAGTATAATAAAAACAGAATATAAGGGGGTCAGGGTTACATAATGCAAAATAATAAGACAAAGTTACATAAGTTAATTGAAACACTTACAGATTCACAAATTCTCTTTATTCTCACTTTTCTGGAGAATATTTTGGGGAGAGGTTAGCTAACTTCTCCCCTTAAGGAAGTAAATAAAATCTCTTGCCTGTTTTTTCTTATCAGCATCCAGTGACTGATATATAGAAAGCATTTCCATTAGTTCCTGATCAAGGAATATTTCGGAAAGCTGATTTGCTGTTTCAACAGGGTTTTCTTCAACTTTACTTTCCCAACCCATCAGGTAAGCAGGGGTTGTTTCAAGTGCTTTGGCAATTGGCTCCAATATATCTAATGGCAAATTTTCAATATCGCCTTTTTCATATCTATAAATGGTAGAACGATCTTTACCAAGCTTTTTGCCTAATTCTTCAGCACTTATCTTTAATTCTTTTCTTCTCATGCTTATCCTTTTTCCGATATTCATTCATACACCACCTTTCGAAACAATATTATACGACGTAATTCGCAAATGTGCAACATGTATGTGACGTAAATAAAAAAAATATCGCATGAAATGCGAATTGCGTGTTGACAGAAAAAAGATGCAATGATATTATGATGATGTCGCACATGATGCGACATACTGAGAAGGGTGGTGAAAATTATGAACATCAATAAGCTGAAAGGTAAAGTAGTTGAAAAGGGAATGAATATTGAAGCATTGTCGGCTTTAATTGGTATTGACCGTTCATCACTTTATAGAAAGCTGAACAATGCTGACAAAATTACGATTGGTGAAGCGGTAAAAATGAAGGATGCGTTGGAAATGAGTGATGATGAAGCATACGAAATTTTTTTACATTAAAAGTCGCATATATGCGACTATGAAGAAAGGAGGAAAGGGAATGGACAAAACAACTGAGTACATTCAGAAATATGGAAATAGATACTGTTATGAATGGTTTATGAGAGCAAACATCGACAGAGTGGAAGAACATATATCTGAGGTGGAGAGAAAAGCAGAGGATATGAAGAAAAGGATGGCAGTACTTGCGGCAACAAGAGCAGCCATCCAGATCGTAGGTATGATTCTTATTTTAAAGAAGTTTCGTAAGAGGCAATAGCCTCGGATTTGCACTGATCAACAGCACATAACAAGGTGTTTTGAAGAGTATTATCTGAAACATTATGAAAGATCTCATTTTTTATAGAATCAGAAAATATCTCTAGGAGTTTATAAACATCCATGACAGTTCTCCTTTCATAATACTCGGCTCTGGCGGGAGCCTGTAGAAACATTATAGGGAGAGCGTAGGAAAAAGACAATAAAAAATGAGGCATAAGAAATGACAGGTATAGAGGAGACAAGAATTAAAGTTAGCGTGGATGGAACTGAAGAATATAAGGAAAAGATGCAGGAGATGAAAAATGCTGTAGTTGAGTATAGGGAAGAAATAGATAGGGCTAATAACTCACTGCAAAGGCAAATTGAACTGATCAGAGAATTAAAACAGTTGGCAAAGGGAAAGGGGAAAAAATGCTTGATCCAATGGAAAGAGTAACGGTGAAACAGGCTGCAGGAGAATTAAATATAGATCAGCTGACTCTGAGATATCAGATGGAGAAGGAAAAGCTCCCGATCGGGTATGCTGTCAAGCGGGAAGGAAAGAAGCGTGCAGTCTATGTCATATATAGAGGGCTGCTGGATCAGTATAAGAGGAGCGTGGCAGGAGGAGATAAAAGTGAGTAAGCGAGTAGTGGTCCTGCAGGTTGTCAGGGAAGCTGTGAAGCTGCTGGCCGCCATATTGTTCATTATGGCAGCAGGCGCCGGCAGTTATCATCAGATCCTGATGAAGAAGAAGTCAGACCTTCCACAGAAGCCGCTTCCGGAAGTAGTTCAGATGGAAATGAAGCTTCCGGAAGCAGAAGAGATACCAGAGGAGCAGGAAGTACATATCATTGAGCCGGATATCGAAGAGGAAGACAGGATGGCAGAGCTTGAACTGATGGCGATCTGTGTGGAAGCAGAAGCTGGGAACCAGGATCTGCCAGGAAAGAGGATGGTAGCTGATGTGATCCTGAACCGGGTGGATGATCCGGACTTCCCGGACAGCATCAGGGAAGTGATCACCCAGAAGTATGCCTTTTCCTCCTACTGGGATGGAGGCATGGACAGGGTGGTCGAACCGTCAGAGGAAACGTTCCAGGCGGTACAGATGGAGCTGGAGCAGAGAAGTTGGCCGGGACTGCTGTTTTTCACAGCCGGAGAGTGGCCAAAGTACGGCACACCATGGAAGCAGGTGGGAGACCATTACTTTGCGACCAAGTAGAAAGGAGAAGCGTATGAAGCATAAGAGACCAAGGAAGCCGACAAGAGAGCAGAAAGTGAAGATCAAGGCAGCAGGATATGTTCCGGAGAACTGGAACGTCCTGTATGAGGACAATATCTCCATGATGATCGTCAATAAAGAGTCAGGGAGAAGGAAGGTGATCCTGTGCTGAAAAAAACATAAAAAATGGCCGCCAGCGGGAACTGGCGACCGGTTCACGATAACGTGAAAACACCTATTGATATAGTAGCATCGTGAACCGGAAATGTCAAGAAAAATGGGGCTGAAAGAGGCCTCATTCAGACTTGATAAAAATATTAAAGATGGGACATGAGTGGCTATGATCAAGAGGAAAAGATACAGGTTAAGACATGGGGATGTCATTGATGTAGAAGAGTACCATGACGGGAGATATGGAGGTCCTGGAATTGAGAAGCAGAAAAGGGTCAGACCGACAGAGGAACAGATGCGGATTGTCAATGCCAGGAATAAGGCGAAGCGCTGCCGGCAGAAGCTGTTGGAATACTTTGGTGAAGGTGACATCTTTGCAACCTGGACATATGAGGTGAAAAACAGACCGCCAGATATGGAAGCGACATTGAAGGACTTCCAAAAGGCGATGCGGTTTGTACGGAAGGAATTTAAGAAGCGTGGATATGAAGTGTTCTGGATCCGGAACATAGAGAAGGGAACGAAGGGAGCATGGCATATCCACCTGGTCATAAATGAGATAGGAGATACAGCCAGTATCATAACAAGGGCATGGAATAAGGGTGGGACATGGTCAGTACAGATCAGGAACAGCAGATTCTATGATGAGGATTTTACAGGGCTGGCGAACTACATGACAAAGGATGAATACTCGGTGGAAGAGAAAAAGGACGGAAAGAAAGGAAAGCCGAGAATCAGCGAGTCAAATTACAATACGAGCCGCAATATGCCCCTGCCGGAGCCGAAAGTGGACAGGTTGCAGAGGTGGAAAAAGGATCCGAAGCCGAAAAAGGGATATTACATAGCCAAAATACATGAGGGTATTAATCCGGTGACGGGGTACAGGTACCGGAGATATACCATGATCCGGAGCAGAAGGAGGGATAGCGGATAAATGGATAAGGTGAACATTTATATATTCACTACAATTACAGGACCAGGAACAAAGTCCGGAAGCTACACCTACCTGTTGGAATACAGAACATCAAAAGGACCGGCCACACTGACCAAGCAGGGGATCCTGGAAGAGGTTACAGAGAACAAGGCATATCTGCAGGTCATGAATGAAGCACTTGACCGGATAAGAAAGCCCTGTGAGGTGACGATCTGGACAGAAAGCCGGTATCTGCAGAAAGGAGCAGAGTGCTGGCTGAAGGGCTGGCAGGAAGCAGGCTGGGTCAATGCCAGGAAGAAGCCTGTGGCCAACCGGGAAGAATGGGAGAAAGCAGCAGAACGACTGGGGCGGCACCGGGTTACCTTCCAGTTAGGACAGGAACATTCATATCGGACATGGATCCGGGAGGAAACAGAGAGAAAAGAAAAGGAGAGAAAGAAATGTTTGATAGATTCGGAGAAATGAGCAGTTCAGCGGAAATCAATGAAACAGCAGTAAACCTCAGAAAAGAAGGAGATTTTGACAGCCTGAAGGTGCTGGCAGAAGAAAACGGGATCTATGATCCGGATGTGATGGAAGCATTTGTGGCGGGGGATCTGCTGTATCTGTGTGATGAAATGTCAGCGGCTCTCGGAAAGCTGGATATTGAGGTAAAGAACGTGAAGTGTGAAGAGATTCTGAAAGACTGGGTGGAGTATATCAGGAACCAGTGCTTTGAAAATGAAAAAGTGGCAAGGGCAGTCCGGAAGAAGGGCAAGAGCCTGGCAGGATGCATTGCAGCACTTCTTCACTGGTCATTCAAGCATCAGAATCCAGTGGATAAAGAAATCATGAAGGCAGCAGGCGTGACAGCAGGCAAGTGTACCCTCGGGATCCCGGGAACAGCAACAGCGAAGAAGATAATCACCGAGTATTACCTGGGAAAGAGGTGATCCATGTGAAAAAGAAAGCCATTGAAAAGATTCCGTACCTGACGCTGCCAAAGGTCAGCCGGAAGAAAGCTGTGAAGTTCATAGCAGTAACAGCGTTCAAAAATGTAGCCCATGAGCGGCACCTGTTCCTTGAGGTGTATGAGAATGACAGGGAGAAAAAGGACATACCTGTGATCCGGATCGTCCTTACAAAGAAGGACTTCGGTAACTTTTTCCCGGAATCAGGGGAGTGGACAAGGCAGAAGATCGAGACAGACCACTATTACAACAGAAATGTGCTTCTCTGGCACAAAGAAAGACCGGATACATGGCAGCAGAGCGTGAAAGAGAACATCCTGTTCAGTGACAATGATCTTGACCGGATCAAAAAGGTATGCACAGAAAAGGTGTGGGGAGAGGAATTGTGGTGGGAATCCATTTACAGGCATGAAGATGCCATTATCACCACAGCAAGAAGAGCAGCGGAGACAAGAAAATACGAGAGACGGCAGCAGGCCTTGAAGGAAAGGGCAGAGAACACACCGCCGCTTCCGGAAGAGAAGGTACTGGAGAGGGCAGATCAGATCCTACATCATAAGCACTTCCTGTATTACAAAAAGCGGGGATCCAGGGCGGAGATCGCCTGCAGTAAGTGCGGGGGAGTGACAGAAGGAAGATGGAAGGCCGGGATGTCATATGAGAGCCAGTTTGAAAAGAGAATTGAGGAGCCGGTAGAAAAGCACCATGGGGTATGCCCTATGTGCGGAGCCCTTGGAGAGTACAAGTGCCAGGGAAAGGCACAGACGGGATACAGCAAGAGTATACATCTGTTCCTTGGACAGAAGTACAAAGAGACTGGGATGGTGATCCGGTACATAGAGGTAAGCAAGACATGGGTTCTTGAGGAAATAGGTGGAGAAAAGGGACTGGAGATGCACGGAGCATATGAAAAGCTGGACGGAATAGAGATCGCAAGGGGGTATTTCATTCCGGAAAAGAAGGTGCAGATAGATTTCCATAAGCACAATCCGTACAGTGGGAAAGACTTCTGGGATGACTGCAACCTGTGGGGGATGAAAAATATAAGGATCGATCCGGCGCCGGTGATGTGGCAGACCTGGGAGGAAATGAAGGGAACCTTACTCCAGTACAGCGCCGCTGAAGAGTATACGAAAGAAGAAAACGTGAACCTGATCGAATATATGAAAAGGTATCAGGAGATCCCACAGCTTGAAATGCTGGTAAAGCTTGGATTGACTGGGGTGGCAAAGGAAATTGTAGAGTACAGATGTGGGATCATAGCAGACAGCAGGGCAGAGAGACCGGATCAGTTCATGGGGATAAGGAAAGAGAGGGTAAAACAGCTGATAGACCGGAACGGGGATAAGGAACTCCTGCAAGCAATGAAGCTGGAAAAGCAGATGGGGGCAGTCTGGACGGATGAGCAGCTGGAGCATATAGCTGAGGCAGGATTGAGCAGAGGGCAGATCGAAGGAGCAACAGCATACATGAGCCTGCAGCAGCTCCTGAACAGGATAAGAAAATATGCAGGCTGTGACTGGGGAACGAAATGCGTCAGCGCCTTGCAGAGACTTCGGAACACGGCAACAACATACATAGACTATCTGAACATGAGACTTGCCCTGGGATATGACCTCACGAATACCGTATACCAGCAGCCGAGAGATCTGACAGCAGCACATGAGAAGATGGTAGTAGAAAGCAGCCAGAAGGAAACAGACAAGCGTCTCGCCGAAGTCAAAATAAGGTTTTCAGACATCCGGAAGCAGTACAGAAAGCTCCGGAACCGGTATTTCTACGAGGATGAGAAGCTTATGATCCGCCCGGCCAGGTCGGCAGAGGAAATCGTCATGGAGGGAAGAATCCTGCATCACTGTGTCGGGGGAGATAACTATCTCCGGAAGCACAATGACGGGGAAACCTATATTTTGATGCTGCGGCAGCAGGAGGATCCAGAAATCCCGTATATCACAGTAGAGATTCATGCAGAGAGCAGCAGGATCATCCAGTGGTATGGGGCGCATGATAAAAAGCCGGATGAGAAGGCTATGCAGAAATGGCTGGACAGCTACACCACAAGGCTGAAATGCGGTGCTATGGCAGCAGGCATGAAAGAGGCAGCAGATACTGGAGGCCAGCAGGTACTTCAGAATGCTGTGTAGGAGGGGACATGGATAAGGATCATGAATTCCGGGAAGCGGTAGAGGAATTTTACCGGGAGTACAGGATCCTGCAGGAGCATATAGAGTGCAGGATGAACAGCCATTTTGGGATTGGCACAGAAAATTATATAGAGATATGGGAATATCACAGGATAAAGAAAGGAAAGCTCCTGCTGAAGGTGAAGATGCCGGAGGATGCAGAGGATCCTGATATAGAGTGTTACCGGCGGGCAGCGGAGCTGATCAGGAACATGATAAGAGAGCAGGAAAAGAAAGGAGAAACGCATGGAAGAGTATACACAGATCACTCTGAACGAATGGATGCAGTGGAAGGAGGATATCAGGAGAAAGCTGGCTGAGACTGCCAGTAACTTCGTTTACATAGGGTACAGGCTGAAACAGATCCGGGACTCCGGAATGTATGACGGGGCAGCAGATGTTTTCGAATTTGCACAGAAGGAATACGGACTGGGAAAGAGTACCGTGAGCCGGTTCATTGCAATCAATGAGAAATACTCGGAGGGAGGCAATTCCCTGGAGCTGAAAGCGGAATATAAAGCCTTTTCCTCATCAAAGCTGGCAGAGATGCTTACTCTGCCGGATGCAGAGGTGGAGCTGATCACAGAGAGGACAACGATCAAGGAGATCCGGGAGCTGAAGAACTTTAATCAGCAGGAGCCGGAAGAACAGACAGCAGTAGAGCAGCAGGAACCGGAATGGACTCCGCTTGAGAAATGCCTGATAGACTTCTTCAGGGAAAAGAAAGAGATGCTGAATGCAGTCATGGCTCATATGGAGAAGGATCCACCGGAGTACAAAGAGGCAGCAGACGTGATGAACCCGTCAGGGCAGGCATCCCATAAAAAGGGGATGAGCTTCCTGTTCCTGTATGACTGGAGCACAGGGGTAAAATATAAGCTTCTGACTCTGCCGGAACCGGTAAAAATGAGCTGGCAGGAGCTCCTGGATGTGGTCTATAAGATCTATCTGCACTGTGATACAGGCGGGGTATGGGAGGACTTCTACAAGGTTGTGGAAAAAGCCGTTCCGCCCCAGTCAAATCAAGGGATTGAGGGCTGTTGCGACGTCGCAACAGACAGTGCAGAAACAGAGGAAAATGAGACGGAATCAGAGGAAATCGGAACGCAATCCGGGGAAACCGGAACGGTTGAAGGGGGAAGGGATGCAGACAGAAGGGAAAATGAAACGGACGCTGAAGAAACAGGCCAGGATTGTGCTGAAGAACCCGAAAATGCTGGCACAGGCGGAGAAGAATATGGAAGATCTGATCATGGTATCACTGAGGAGGAACTTCACGGAGATATTTCGGAGTCTTCCGGAAGAGGAACAGCAGAATGTGGTGTGGCTGATCTATCTGCAGAGGGAGATCAACCGGCAGAGGAGCAGGAAGCATCAGAAGGAGTGGAAGAAAGCGAAGCGGCAGCAGGCCTTGATGCAGAGGAAGAAGACGGAAGGACAGGAGCTGACAGTGGGAATGGTGCTGAAGGAGACGGAACAGAAGATGAGCCTGGAAGTGGAAAGTATGATGAGATCATCAGACGGCTGATAAATGAAGTGTCAGAACAGGCAGACAGGATCGCAGACAGGCTTAAAGACTGGGAAAGAAAGCCGCTGGATGAATATAAGGATATCAGGAATGAGGCAAACAAACTGGTCAGGGATCTTGGAGAGCTGATCAGATTCGTGGATATGAGCGAGGAGGATGAAGAAGATGCAGACTAAAAACGGAATGTGCCGCTTTTGCGGACAGAACAGAATAGTGGAAGTACCAAACAACTTTACACAGGAAGAGACAGATGAAGAAGTGACATTGGTCTGCCCCTGTGAAGGAGCAAAGGCGTACCGGGAGAAGAAGGAGAAGGAAGAAAAGACCGAGGAGCAGAAGCTGTCAGCCATGGGTACGACATTTGAGCTGTTCCATGAGGATTTTCCGGAAGTGGAACAGCTAATGAACAGTATCATACCATTGCTGGTCACAGGAAAGATGAAAAATGTGAATATTGACACCGGCACAAAGACGAAAGCGTCCATCAGCATCAAGGATGGCACGATCAAGGTGGAGCGGACAGAAAAAAATGTCTATTCCAGAGAGACAGAATTGGCATAATGACTGGGTGAAGCCATGAAGAGCATAATGCAGGAAAAGACAGGGCAATGTTACCTGTGCATGAAGCTGCATGATGATTACTCAGTGAAACAGGTGCAGGAGCATCATGTCATATTCGGGCAGGGGAAAAGAAAGCTGTCCGAGAAATATGGCCTGAAGGTTTACCTGTGCCTGTATCATCATACAGCAGGACCGGAAGCAGTCCACCAGAATGCAGAACTGGCAGGAATGCTGAAAGCCAGGGCACAGAGGAGATTCAAGGAGAGATTTCCGGATCTGAACTGGATGCAGATCTTCCAAAAGAATTATGACATGGAAGAGTCAGGCACAGAAGGAACTGGTAAGAGGCAGCAGGCCTCAGAAAGAGACAAGAGGCAGCAGGCACCAGGATCAGGATTCATGTTACTGGAGGAAGATGGATAAAATAAGTGAATTTGTCCGGCAGTGCAGGGAAGAGGGAATGACATATGCGCAGGGGCAGATTCCTGAGACATCAATGATGATGGCACCGATCATAGTGCCGCCAGGCTACAGCAAGATAGGGGGGCGGCACCAGGCGAAGAAGAAAGAAAAAAGACGGGAGTAGCAGGAATGTTGGAAATGGGAATAACGTTTCTCATCCAGGTAGCAATTATCATGGCTGTCATAACATCTGTGGGGAACAGGTGGAAGTGGAAAGCCAGGACACAGGATATCATCATCTTTGGCGTGTCAATGGTAGCTCTGGCGGCAGATCTGACGAGAATGGTGCTGGACTGGAGGCAGTAAATCAATGCACTGGAAAAGGAATTTTAGAGAGGCGGAAGGAAATGAAGTTAAATAGCAAGCAGGCGGCGATAGAACAATTTATGCAGCTCCGGGCACAGGGCTATACAGTGGAACAGACAGCCAGGGAAACAGGGTACTCAGCAAAAACCGTACAAAATTACCTGATGGATGCCGGAGCAACCAGGAAGAAAAAGGACTTCAATAACTACAGAAGCGAGGTTATAAGGCTGTTCAAGGAAGGGAATACCACGAGGGAGATCGCAGAGGTTACAGGCCTGTCGTATTCCTGTATTGGTGACAATCTCAGAAATATGGGACTGTACCGGTATAAGAATGTCGGCTGCAGCAGGGTGGTGGAGGAAATGATGGATGAATATGCAAATTACAGAGGACCATTGGAGCCGTTGCCTGTCAGATACAAGGTAAGCAGGTACAGGATCGGCGGCAAACGATATGTGGACGATCTCACACCATATATCCTGTATCCGTCAGAAAAGATTCAGCTGGAATACAAAGCAAATTAAAGTTTAAGGAGGTGATTTCATGGGAAAATTTCCCCAAAATATGAAACAGTATGAAGAAGATTTGTTAAATGCTTTTCATCAGGGAATGAATGCAGGATATGGGGTGGAGCATGAAAACATAAGAGAAGAGGAATTGGATGCCGCCATAGAATTTTGCGAACAAAGCGGTTTTAAAAACTATGGCAGATTAGTTTATCCGCATGGTTTTATAGTTCCAGAAGGATATGAGTACAAACTATAGTTTAAAGGAGTAACAGATAATGTCAAAAAGAACACCAGAGAACTGCGGAATTATAAAAAAATGGGGAGAACCAGGGCGAGACAGTAACGATCTTTGTATGGGTTTTGCAAGAAGTGAAATTGATGATGAGCCTTGTGAACCCTGTAAAAAGTGTAAATATTGCACAAGCAATGAAGAGATTAAAGTTTAGGAGGATAAGAGGATGGAAAACGCATATACACATATTGTTCTTAAAAGGGAAGATGTTTTCAAATATCTTGAAGAGCCGGAGCAGGTAGCACTTGATGTCATGATGGAAAAGATCATGCGTGGAAGAGAAGAGGACGGAAAGAAACGTCTTAATAGCTACTACGTGGTAAATAAGGACGAGCCTTATGCAGAAGTTGTACACGGAGTCATTATGGGTGGCGAAGCGGTAAAAGAAAGCAGATGATTAAAGTTTAGGAGGAAATGAAAGGTGAAGAGTTTACAGTTATATGTATGTGAGTGTTGTGGAACACAGTATAAGGATAAAAGCGAATGCAAGAAATGTGAAGATAGTCATGAAATTGCATTGGAAATCCATGATATGAGATTCCATGCTTGCAAGGATAGTGGTAATTATCCTGATAAGGTGGAACTGAAAATGTCGGATGGCAAGATGGTTTGGTATCATAGGTAACTGAAAAAACAAAAATCTTGTGTATTGATACACAGAAAGGCGGTCTATATGGCGAGAGCGAAGGTAGAAGAGGGTAAGAAATTCATACGGAAGGATATCAGCATGGATCCGGAGCAGTACGAGAGACTTCTGCTGTTCTGCCAGAGGGAAGAGCGGAGTATATCCTGGGTGATCCGGAAAGCACTGGACTGTTATATGGATGTGTAACGGTACACAAGATTTCACAAAACTGAAATTTAACATAAAAATTGCGGTACACCACCGACCAAAGTAGATTGTACCGCACAACTGCCTGAGAACAGTATATCAGATTGGCTGTCCTTAGGCAAGAAAATATGGAGGAATGCCTTATGACAGCAAAAGAGAAGGTAAAAAATGATGTATTACTGGGTATGGAAAGCCATGTGGACAAGCAGACACTTGTCATTCTGGAGAGAGTACTGAATCAGACACTTTCCGGAGTGGAGGTTTCAGAGAGTGAGACGCTGCCAGCAACTACAGGTGACAGCAATGCCTATGTTTGGAAGCTGTTCATGTTGCGGAAAGCACCGAAGTTATCAGAACGGACTGTGCAGCGGTATGGAGATGTTTTGAAACATTTTACTGGATACTGCAATAAGTCATTCTTTAAGGTGACAAGCATGGATGTTGAGGTGTATCTGGATACAATTAGTAAAGATAACTGTGATACATCTCTTGACGGTCAACGTAGATGCTTGTCTGCATTCTTTACCTGGATGCGTAAGACTCATCTAATCACGGAGAATCCGTGTGATGAGATCGAACCGTACAAGATAATAGTAAAACCGATTGATCACATGGAGCCAGAAGAAGTGGAGCAACTTAAAACGGGATGCAAGACAAAGCGTGACAGGGCTATGATAGAGTTTCTGAGATCAACAGCTGTCAGGGTTGGAGAAGCGGCACAGATTAAGGTCAGCGACATAAATTGGCGGACTGGTGAAGTATCTGTATATGGTGAAAAATCGAGGAGATACAGGACTACATTTCTTGATAGTGTTGCAATAAAGTTTATGGAAGAATATATCAATGAGCGTGGAATTCCTTTTAACAGCAAAGAAGCAATCTTTACTCAGGATAGAGGAAATAAGCATAAGGGGCTGGAAAGGGAAAGTATACGGGCAGCTGTCTATGGAATTCGTGACAGGGCTCATATGGAGCGTAGAGTGTACCCACATCTGTTCCGGAAAACAACAGCTACTAATATCACTAGAAGAGGGGGATCTGTACAAGATGCGGGAGATTATATCGGTCATAAGGATAACAGTGTAACAGCGAGGTTTTATGCCTTTAAGGGTAAAGATCATACGGAGGAAATTTTTAGAAAATATGTAGCTATTGTGTAAATAAACAAAGCCCGGGAAAACCCGGGCCAGGGAGTTACGAAAGAATGGAAAGCAGGGCATCCTGCAAAACCTTGGAACAATTAATACCACGACTATCAGCAAGATTAGATAACCATGCAGGTAAGGACACATTCTTGCGGACAGCTTTTGTATCAGTCAGACTGCGATACTTGATCGTATCTGCCTGGATGAGAGTAAGAGTATCTTCAGGCGAGTGAGGAATCAGAGCCTGCGGGGTAGGTGGATTAGGGGTAATACCCTCATCTTCGAGTCCGACAAGGCAAAGGTTCAGGGCATCAGAGATCATGGAGATGGCATCCTGTAGGGATGAAGCTGTAGTAATACAGCCATTCACATCTGGGACCTTGGCATAAAAAGTGCCATTTGACTCGGTGATAACAGCAGTGTAGGTGTAAAGCATATAAGATTCTCCTTTCTGTGTGGAGGATAGGGGCAGCGCCCCTAATCCTTTTTGATATTGGCTTCTTTAAAGATGTATTTCATGTCATTTTCATTGAAGTCATGTCGTTTGACTGGAATGGTTTGTTTGGTATCTGGGTTGAAGTAGAGATCGTGGTTTGCTCCGTGCCGTTTAAAAACAAAACCGTTTTTTTCCATTTCTTTGATGGTTATCTTTCGTGGGTTCATTCGTAACTCCTTTCTATAATTATATTATACACAACATTACACAAAAGTCAACATAAAATACACAAAAATACACAAAAATCATAGGAGGGAAATATGAACAAAGTGATTTTAATGGGGAGGCTGACAAGGGATCCCGAAATGAGATACAGCAAGAGTGACAATCCGATAGCGATTGCGAGGTACACTCTGGCGGTGGAGCGTCGGAGAACTGCAGAGGGGCAGCAGGCGGCAGATTTTATTCCATGTGTGGCCTTGGGAAAGAACGGTGAGTTTGCAGAGAAGTATCTGACCAAGGGCATGAAGGTAGCCGTAGAAGGAAGAATTCAGACAGGAAGCTATACCAACAAGGACGGGCAGAAGGTATATACCACAGAGGTGATGATTGAGGCTCAGGAGTTTGCCAGTAGTGGGAGGACAAACTGGCAGCAGGCGCCAGAGGTAGATGAGAATGGATTCATGGACATCCCGGATGGGATAGAAGAGGAGCTTCCATTTTCGTAAGGAGGTAAAAGGGGATGCGCAAGAGAGGAATAGCAGGGCAGGTTTTTCTTGAAGAGGTGAAGGATCTGGATAAGCTGATTAAACAGATAAAGGATCAGATAGAGATTGAGGAAGGAATGCTGACAGATACAGCGGTTCACTACAAAGATATTCAGGTACAGACATCAGGAGCAAAAGATATGATAGGTGAAAAAGTACCTGAGATAGCGGATTTGATTAATGATCTGAAGGAATATAAGCGTGAACTTGCAGATAAAAAGAGGTTGGCATTGACAGTGATCAGGAAGCTGCAGCCAAGAAGGCAGTCAATATTGATGTTATATTACATACAGGGTAAGACTCTGGAGAAGACAGCGGAAGAGATGGGAAAAAGTTATACGTGGCTTTGGGATGAGATGCAGGAAGCTGTAACGGATTTCTCTAAGATATTTGAGGAAATTCAGAAAAATGTATAAAACTGTATAAAGCATCTGTGCTATAGTGAAGGCAGTGAGGTAGGAGCAGAGATGATCCTGCCTCATTTGTTTGAAGAGGTGAATGGAATGGCAAAGGATTGGAGTAAGGGCTTTTATAATTCAGCAGCATGGAAGAAAGAGAGACAGGCTGTGCTGATGCGTGACAGATACAGATGTACAGAGCCTGGATGCTACAGGACAGCGCAGGAAGTACATCACATTAAAGAGTTAACAGAGCAAAACGTCAGTGATCCAATGATCGCTTTGAATGAAAATAATTTGAGATCATTATGCAGT
>ERZ773258.1728-NODE-1728-length-15941-cov-3.189664_pt1 | contig 15941 bp, 11 predicted proteins | sample MGYA00511962_ERZ773258 | MGnify/ENA primary metagenome ERZ773258 (study PRJEB29015, sample SAMEA2737755) | human gut metagenome | biome: human gut; feature: human-associated habitat; material: faeces | place: China | collected 2012 ... | reverse complement strand
TTGAGGAAAAGGGAGCGGACAACCGGATCGCCCAGTATGAGACGAATTACCGTGTTCCGAAACGGGAACTGCTGGACAAGATGGCCGAGGCGCTGCGGGTAGACCGCCAGAACTTCTACACCATCGCCCCCGGCTCTGCCGAGGACTTCATGCGGACATTCTTCTGGCTGGACGAGGACAGCCCTGGCGCTATCCGCCTGTTCCAACTTGTCCGCAATCCGGGCAGAGCAGGGGCCGCTGATGATACCGCTGTACGGTACAATGATAGCGATGACTGGCCCGCACACCCTCCCGTGGGTATGTACTTCCAGTATGGCCTTGTGGACGAGTTCATGCGGGAATGGCTTTTGCGCCAGCAGGAGTTACACGCCGGGGAGATCACCAGGGACGAGTATTTTGAATGGAAACTCAACTGGCCCCATACCTGTGACGACAGCAAGGAAAGCGAGTATTATATCCCCTGGCGGAAAAACAAATAAGACAAGCAAAAAACCGCCCTGCTGAATTTGTCGTTCAGCAGGGCGGTTTTGCTTGTCCTTTTGGGATTATTCTCTTGAGAGTACCGGGCGGACACAAATAGTATCAATCCAGTATCAAGAGCCTTATGGACGGGCAAAAAAGCCTGTATTCATGTGGGTTTGCGCCGTTTCGAGCGTCATTCCCACTCGATGGTGCCGGTAGGCTTTGGCGTCAAATCATAGAGAACACGGTTGACTCCCTTTACCTCATGGGTAATGCGGTCTGTGATTTTCTTGAGCAATGTAAAGGGAATCTCCTCTACAGTTGCAGTCATAGCATCTACAGTGTTTACCGCTCTGAGTATAACGGGCCAGTCAAAGGTTCGCACATTGTCCCGCACACCCACCGATTTGAAATCGGGGACTATGGTAAAATACTGCCAAACCCTTCCCTCCAGTCCGGCGGCGGCAAACTCCTCCCGCAAAATAGCGTCTGATTCCCGTACCGCCTCCAGGCGATCGCGGGTAATAGCGCCCAGACAGCGCACGCCCAATCCAGGACCAGGGAAGGGCTGGCGATAGACCATGCCATCGGGCAGTCCCAGTGCCTTGCCACAGGCCCGAACCTCATCCTTAAAGAGCATCTTCAGGGGCTCCACCAGGGCAAAGTTCAAATCCTCAGGCAGGCCGCCCACATTGTGGTGCGCTTTCACTGCCTTGGCGGTCTTTGTACCGCTCTCAATGATATCGGGGTAGATGGTGCCCTGCCCCAGAAACTCAATGCCGTCCAGCTTGCGGGCCTCTTCCTCAAATACACGGATGAATTCGGCGCCGATGATCTTCCGTTTCTGCTCCGGATCGGAGACGCCGGAGAGCTTATCCAGGAATCGGTCCACCGCGTCCACATAGATAAGGTTGGCATCCATTTGGTTCCGGAAAACCTCCACCACCTGCTCAGGCTCACCCTTGCGCAAAAGGCCGTGATTGACATGGACACAGGTAAGCTGTTTGCCGATGGCCCTGATGAGAAGGGCTGCCACCACGGAGGAATCTACCCCGCCGCTGAGGGCAAGAAGAACCTTCTTATCACCCACCTGCTGCCGGATCAGTTCTACCTGGTCGGCGATAAAGTTCTCCATATTCCAGTTTGCCTGGGCGCCGCAGACTCCAAAGACAAAGTTGGAAAGAGCCTCTCTGCGCTTTTCCGGATCGGACGGCCAGGGTGCATCCCCCCTGTGGTCTGCCAAAAGGACAGGGATGCTGCAGTTGTAAATTTCCTTTGCTGCGTCGATCTCCACGCCATCCACCAGACGGTTGGGGCCGCCGTTGAGGATGATGCCCTTCACATTGGGCAGCACCTCCAACTCCTCCAGCGTAATATCGTGAGGATGAATCTCGCTGTAGACGCCCAGAGCCCGAATCTCACGGGCCAGGCGGGCATTCTCCTCGCTGCCCAGATCCAGAATCAGAATCATATCCTGCCGCATTACAGTACCTCCTACGTTATTGTCAAACTATCCTACCACATCCGACATATTCTGCGCAAGAGGATCCGGCTCTGTTTGAACGGCTTTCTCCCTCTTTCTTTTTCTTCTGCTCCGTTCCAGAAATACCAGGATAAGTATCAGCATCAAAGTACAAACGGCAATCAGGAGGATGAGTCCCTTCTCTCCCCCCTGCGCCGTCACGCAAAAGGTCACTGAGTCTCCCCCGTGTTTCAGCAACAGATAGCTGCCGTCTGTCTCGTAACTTTGCTGCTGCCAGGAACCGTTCGAACACAGAACCCACAGGGTGTAACTTCCATCTCCAGGAAGGCGGTAATGGACGGTATAGGCCGGGCTCCCCAGTTCTGGGTCAGTCACCGTGACAGTATAGGCCACGCCGGAATGCCGGTTCCCAATCCCATCGCTCCATTGCACCTCCGTATGGGAAACTTTCATCTCTGCCTCGCTGCTGAAGCTCCCATCCACCAAGATCTGCGGAGGTTCTCCCCCCGCTGAGAGAGCGGAAGCATATGGGATATACTCAGCTTCCAGTGTGCGGCTGAAGGTCAGGCAGCTTAAATTCAGCTCCGGCCACCGGGCGGTATATCCATCCTTAGCCGGAATTTCGGGCAGGGCGCTTAAACTGTCTCCATAAGAGAAAGGAATGACGGCAACCGTCTCCCCATCCGCTATAAACGTCAGAGAAAAGCTGGTAAATGCGTCTGGCACCCCCTCTCCTCCAGTCAGGTAATCAAAAGTGACGGGCTCCGCATTTCCCGCATAGCTGACACCGTCGATCCCTGCCAGTGTCTGGTGTGTAAAGTAATTTTCCTCCACTGTTCCGCTCCCGCTCACATCTCCGGCGATGGTGCCGAGAAACTCCCGTCCCTCCTCCAGTTCCGCCAATACGCGGCAGCCGGTCAAAGTCTCCCCCAGGCCTGCCACACCTCCTACATAGTCCCGGCCGGACAGGGTACACTTCACCCAACAGTCCCGAATTGCCGCCCGGGACACTCCGGCCACGCCGCCGACGTAGTCCCCGTCGGTGCTTGTCACAGGACCATAGCTCTCTGAGTCAGACAGGCTGCCCAAATCCATTCGGCCCGTGATGCCACCTACATAGTCCTTCCTGGCAGTCACTTTCCCGGCATTTATGCAGCTTCTCACAACCGCCCTGGCTTGAAAACGGAAATCGGCAGAGCGGCTTCCACGCTCGGTCAGATCGTCTTCCGGATCGAAATCATATTCTACCGCCATAGAACCGACGATACCGGCCACATTCACATCTCCCTCCACAATCCCGGTATTTTGGGATGAGGAGATTGTTCCCGCATCGCTGTTTTGTCTGCTGTTTTGGTCAGAGACATCCTCAAAGTAATCCTCTGAGCTGCTCTCCTGTCCGGCCTCCACAGCCTGGCGCAGCGCATCTGTGACATTTCCCATCTGGGCGCTAATGGCCCGCAGATTGTCCAGTAAGCTTTCAGAAGCAGAATCCATAACACTGTTGAGCCTGTCCGCCTCGTCCATCAGGCCGGAAAGAGCCTCGTTGAGCACATCACCCTTTTCTGTTATATCATCGTCCAAAGGGGTTAATTGTATAGAGGGTTTGTCGGCAAGCGCCCGGACGATCCTGCGCATCTCCTCTATCGCGTCAGCCAGGCTGCCCGCCCCGCCTGATAAACTGCCGGCAGCCTGGCCTAATATATCGGCTGCATCGCGGAGCGAATCACCTGCTCCTGTCAAATCGTCCAGCGCAGCACACACGTCATCTGCCGCCTCTGACATGTCCGCCCCAACTCCAGCCAGGCTGTCAAAGGCAGAGGCTATAAGGGAGAACAGATCTGTGATCGCCCCGATGTTCCAGTCCTTTATTGCCGCAGACAATGTATCTGTCGCCTGAGCAATTTTCTTCATGGATTCTCCCAATGCCGTTATTCCCTGGCGCAGTTCTACCCAAGCCGGGTTCGACCAGATCTCGGTGTCTCCCGCTCTCATTGCCTGCAGGAGCGCTTGAAAGGCGCTTTCCACCTCTTGACAGGCCTTGCTTAGGTCAGCCAGCCCGGCAGACAGTTCATAGAGCGCTTCTGACAGTGTCTCGTTGTCTCCCAAGTTCTTCCGCAGGGCATCCAATCCCTTTCTGATCTCCGCAAACGCTGCCGAAGTCCGACTCAAGGCACGCTCTGCCTCCTCCGCCGCCAAGCGAAGGTCGGCGGCGGCGTCACGTCCCAAATCAGCCGCAAGTGAGCCCTCATCCAGTGCTTTTCTAAGTTGGCGGGCCGCCTCCTCCATCTGTTCCACAGACTCCTGAGCGGAATACAGCGCCGGATCCATCTGATCCAATGTCCAGGAAATCCGCGCCGACACGTCGTTCACGGCATCTATCCCGCCATCGGCCCACTGGACAAAAGCGTCACTCAAAGCTGCGGCAGAGTCCTTCACCTCCGAAGTCCGGCCGGATAGAACAGACAGCTGTGCAGAGACGGCATGTGAGGAATCCCCTGCTTCATCCAAAGACTGATCCATCAGCTTTTGGAGTGCATCCAGTTCATCCCAGAGACGATTGAGCGCACTTTCACTGTAGGTCAGCAGCAGTTCGGGTTCCAACTGTCCTGCAATACCGCCCACATCCTTTCGTCCGCGGACTGTGCCGCTGTTGGAACAGCCGTCCAGATAGCCTGACTGCCGGCCAACAATACCGCCCACATTGTAGCCCACATGTTCATACCCCACGGACCCAGTATTGCGGCAGCCCTGAATGATTCCCGTGGAAAAGCCCGCGATACCTCCAATATCGGTGCTGGATGGAATATTTTCGGTGGCGTTAAGCTGAGTCAAGTCCAACTCTTCCACCGCCACAGTTGCCTTGACTTCAGTGATATTAACCCCGCCGCTGTTCTCACACTGCACCAGACTTCCCAAATTCCGTCCAACCACGCCCCCTACGTAGTGTTCCCCGGTTACGTTGGCGGAGGCGGTACAGTTCACCAGCTTTCCAGCGGCTGTGTTCAGTCCTGCCAAGCCTCCCACCGTATCCTTTCCGGCCACTTCGCCATTAAAAATACAGTTGGAGATGATACCGCTGTTGCTGCCCGCAATGCCTCCAACATTTCCGGCGCTCCCCGCGGGCTCTATCCGGCCCTCTACGATAAGATTTCGTACCTGGCCGTCCTGCTGAATATACCGAAACAGGCCCTGATTGCTGCCCGCTCCGGTCAGCGTAAAGCCGGTAACCCGGTGTCCCTGCCCATCAAAACTGCCTCCAAAGGAGGGAATGGGAGAAAACGAGATTCCTTTCAAATCGATATCCGCTTTTAATACCACAGTCTTCCCTTGAGACCAGGTATCAAGGGAACAGCGGCGGGAAAAGTCTGCAAATTCTTCTCCCGTCCAGATGATCACAGTCTCTCCATTCTCAGACGACCCCCAAGCCGGGGCCGTCTGAGTGAGCAGAAGCGCTGTGAGCAAAAAGAGTGCTGAACTACGCATCAGGCATTTGCGTCTCATCGGACTTCCCCTCCTCCCTTTCCGGCTCCTCACTGAGTGCTCCCGCCTCCACAATGGCTGAAACTTCGCCGTGTATGACGCCGCGTATGGTGGCGTCCACCACACCGGAGATACGTCCCCGCACCCGGCCATCCACAAAGATAGTACCGTTGGCGCTGCGGGTTAATTCAGGCATTTTCAGATGAAACCGTGTCTTCTCTACCAGCAGATCGCCTAAAATCAGGATCTGCGGCAGAACGCCCATAACCAAAACCATAGAAATAATCGTCCCCCTGCCCAGGCATGCGCCAATACCTACGATTACCGGATTGGAAGAGAGCTGGCTAATCAGGATACCGGCTACAGCCAAAATAGTACCCGAAGTCAGCACCGTAGGGAAGGCCAGATTTAAACTCTCTATGATGGCCTCCCGGGCCGGAAGCTGTTGTTTAAGCTCATGATACCGGCTTGAAATCACGATAGCATAGTCGATGTTGGCCCCCATTTGAATTGCAGTAACGATGAGGTAGCTCAGGAAAAAGACCGGGGTATTCGTCAGTGTGGGGAACGAAAAGTTGAGCCAGACGCTGCCCTGGATAATGAGAATCAGCAGCACAGGCAGACCTGCAGACTTAAAAGTAAAGAGGAGCACCAGAATCACAAAGACCACTGTAAGTACGCTGATGATAACATTATCCCGTGCAAAAGAGACCGACTGGTCGTAGTCGCTGGTGGAATTTCCAACCAAAACACTCTGACCGGGGCCATAATAACGAGCCGCCGCCCCGCGGATAGTCTGAAGAAAATCAAAGGTCTTCTGGCTCTCCTCAGGCAGCTCCAGGCTGATCAGCAGGCGGGAGTACTGCTCTCCCTGGAGCTGCGCTCTGGCCCGAGTCAGCTGAATATACATGTCGTCCAGCTCCTCTGACAAAGCGTCGTCCAGGGTAACATAGCCCTCCGACTTCTGATCATAGAGAAATAAAAACATGTCCATGAGTGGGACGGCATAGGTGTCCAGTCCGCTGACCACCTGGCCGTATTCCTCCTGGTCGGCAGCATAGGCGGCATAGAGCAGACGTATCAGTTCGTAATCCACATCCGTCATCTCTGAAAACTGGCGGGGTGTCAGCTTATCGGTCAGGGTATAGCCTTCCATAGCCTCTGTATTGGCAAGTCCCAGAACATAGTCAACCTCATCGCAGCTCTCCAGGTGCTTCAGCAGCGCCTTCTCGCTGCCATAGTTTCCCTGCGGCACCAGAAGCGCAAGCATGTTCTGGCTGCCAAAAATATCGCTGATGCGCTCTTCAGCGACTTGGCTCTCATTTTTCCGTGCAGTATCCAGGTTACTCTCTCCATAGGCATAGGGGCATTGAGAAGACAGGAAGAATCCGGCAACCAGAAGCACACAAAAAAGAGGCGCTACTACGTATCGGGTCTTAATGACAAATTTTCCCCACAGGTCAATCCGGGGGACAAAGTTCCGGTGTCCGCTCCGGTCAATGGCGTTGGAGAAGAGCAGCAACAGGCTCGGCATCAGGGTAAATACAGAAAGCATACTGAACAATATGGCCTTAATCAGCACCAACCCCAGATCGAAGCCAATGCGGTACTGCATGAACATCATAGCTGCCAAACCCGAAATTGTGGTCAGACTGCTTGCCGAAATCTCTGGAATAGCCGCTTTCAGAGCATTGATGCAGGCGCATCGGGGGTCGTGGAGCTCCCGTTCCTCGGTAAAGCGATGGAGCAGTATGATGGCATAGTCGATAGACAAAGCCAACTGCAGAACCACTGTTACTGAATTGGAGACAAATGAGATTTCCTTCAGCCAGTAATTGGTTCCCATGTTGAGGAGCGCTGCGGCGCCGAAGGTAAGGATTAGCACTGGAATTTCAGCATAGGTCCGGGAAGTCAAAAGCAGCACCAAGACAATGACGGCGGCAGCCACCGCCATAATCAGATTCATCTCCTTTGCCAGCGTTTCTGCCCCGGAACTTCCGACCTCGCTGGAGATGTAGCAGTCGTAATCCGCCAACGCCTCCCTCAGCGCGTCCATTGCCGCCAAACTCTTTCTATCCTCCGCCTCCCCATCAAATGTGACATCAAAGAGGGCATTCGTCCCCTTAAAATGCTCAGCGCCGCCGTCAAAGTCTACGAAAGCTACGCCACTGATGCCCCCCAATTCATCTGCCAGCTGTTCCGCGATCTCTGCCGTCACGTTGGATACCATTACCCGAGCAGTACCGTAGGTAGTAAACTCCTCCTCCATCAGAGTCAGTCCCCTGCGCGTCTCCGTGTCGGCGGGCAGATAAGCCGTCAGATCGTTGCAGACCGCCACCCATCCCTGAGATACCACTGAGAACATCAGCGTCCCAATATACAGAAACAGAATCAGATTTCTCTTGTCTACAATAAATATAGCCAGCCGCTCAAAAAAGCCTCTGCTTCCCATGTTCTGCGCCATTTGTGTCCATCTCTCCTGTCCGGGCAAGCGCCCTATCCCGTGGTTCACACTTTGGTCTCCATCAGGGTACCGGTCCATTCCATTTTCCCCTTGCTGGTATCCGCTGTACCGGACAGATCACCGGCAATCAGATGAAGCACCGAGTCACAGGCGATCGCTCCCATCACCGAGTTCAGCCGACAGGACAGACAGAGCTCTTCCGGCCCGGTCCGACGCCCCGTAACAGAATTGACATATCCCAACAGCGAGAGCGTACCCTTCACCAATTTTCCGCAATAGGTCATCTCCAGCCGCCCTTCCCTGGGGCCCATGGGGCTGTGAAGGGTAACTGTATAGATCTCCGTCATGATGCCCTCCCCCTTTCCGGGTCATGTTAGGCCGATCGGCCGGAAAACACAATATACAATCTCTCCCTATTTGTCGTGAGGACAGCCTCCCCGTACAGATGATTATGCTGGAATTCGCTTCCCCGACATGGTATACTTAAGAAGAAACGAGAGGTGTGCACATGGAAAAAAAGCCTGCCGCCGCGCCTGATGCCACAAAAATGGCCCTCACGGCCTCCCTCAAACGCCTTATGGCACAAAAACCGCTGAACAAAATCTCAATCAGGGAGATTACGGAGGGCTGCGGCGTCAACCGGCAGACCTTCTACTATCACTTTGAGGATATTTATGATCAAGTGAAATGGATGTACCAGCAGGAGGCCATCTCTCTCCTGGCGCAGCACGAAGGTGTTCTGGTGTGGCAGGACGGCCTGCTCCAACTCTTCCGCTATTTGCAGAATAACCGTGCTGTTTGTCTTTGTACATTGAAGTCGATGGGACGGGATCATCTCAAGCGATTTTTCCTCGCTGATATCCATGCTATCATCCACCGGACCATCGACAGTCTTTTCGAAGGGATGCCTCTTTCCGCTGACCAGCAGGAGCTTTCTACCCACTTCTACGTTGTGGCACTGGCCGGTATGATTGAAAGCTGGCTGCTTGGAGAGATAGACCGTTCTCCGGAGGAACTGGTGTCTTTTGCCGACGATATGATCCAGGATCAGATGGCAGGCGCCAGGCTGCGCCTTGGAATCGCATAGGGGGCAGCAGGGGCATGCGCTGTAAGAACTCAGCGCATGCCCCTGCTGTCATATCAATCTGCCTGCAAAATATTTCAGATATATCTTACCTTTCAAATATGAATCTGATATAATAAAAGACATCTCAGAATCATCTTTGAACGGGAGGTCTTTTTATGCGCACTGTAATACTAGGTAGAACAGGGCTTCGGGCATCAGCGGCCGGACTGGGTACCGGCGGTCATTCCGCCCTCGGTCTGAAAAAATTTGGCCAGGATCATGCCGCCTATCTTGTCCGAACCGCCTTTGAAGAGGGGATTAACTTCTTTGACACCGCCACAAAATACGGCACAGAGGGGGCCGTTGCTCAGGGTTTGGAGGGTATTCCCCGCGATCAGTACATCCTCTCCACTAAGTTTGCCTTTAATAATAAGGACGGCACCATGAAAAGCGCCGTCGAACTCACCGCCGCTCTAGAGGAGAGTCTCAGGACCCTGCATACTGATTATGTGGACATCTATCAGATCCAGGGAATTTTTCCCCACCTGTATCAGCGGGCCCGTGACGAGCTGATGCCCGCCCTGATTAAGGCGCAGGAGCAGGGGAAAATTCGCTTTTCGGGCGCCAGCGAGGACTTTCCCGGCGATACCGGCCATAAGATGCTGAAAATGGCTCTGGCCGATGACTGCTTCGACGTATTTATGTTGGGCTACAACCTGCTTAATCCATCTGCCGCCAAAACCATTCTTCCCCAATGCGAAAAGCAGGGAGTAGGCACCCTCTGCATGTATGCCGTGCGCAATGCCCTCTCCATTCCCGAGCGGCTGCGGGCCAATATTGAGCAGATCCTCTCCAGCGGTCAGGCCGACCCGGCCCTGCTCCACCCCGACGAGGATCTCTCCTTCCTGCTGGAAAACGGCGCCGCGGACAGTGTTACGGAGGCCGCCTACCGCTTCTGCAGCCACACTCCCGGACTACATGTCATCCTGACCGGCACCGGCAGCGCCGACCACCTGCGCGCCAACGCCGCCGCTATCAGTGCCCCTTCCCTTCCTGCAGCTTCTCTGGATCGTCTGCGCGCCATGTTCGGCAACGTGGACTGCATCAGCGGCAATTAGGGGACGGCCCATGGGAAAAGAAGCTGTGAAGGTCCAAGACGGCCCCTCTAAAATCTGGAATCCCACATTCGTCAGCGTCTTTATCGCCGGTTGTCTCATGCAGATGGTTGTCCAGATGATGTCCACCATCATTCCCAAATATGTTAATTCCATGGGCGCTCCGGCCACTCTGGTGGGCTTTGTGGCCAGTGCATTCACTATTACAGCGCTGATTTTTAAAATTGTCTCCGCTCCTATCATTGACGCCTATGACAAGAAAAAAATTCTCACTGTCACCCTGTTGATTGTGACGGCGGCGGTGGCCGGGTATGCGGTGGCAGGCTCGGTGACCACGGTCATTGTGGCCCGTCTGCTCCAGGGCGTTGGTCAGGCCTTTACCGTTACCTGCGCCCTGACCATCGCCACCAATGCCCTGCCGCCGGATAAGCTGGGCGTCGGGCTGGGGATCTACTCCACCTCCGACGCTATTTGCCGTGCCTTTGCCCCGGCACTTACCCTGGCTATTTCCGACCGCTTCAGCTACACGGCCGTCTTTCTTGTGGCCGCGGGCATCATGGTGGTGGCCATGATCTCCGCCGCATCCATCCGCCTCAAGCTGCCCGGTACAGGCCATTTTCGGGTTTCGCTCAGCAGCGTCGTGGCGGCGGAGGCACTGATTCCGGCCCTGCTGATGCTACTTCTCCACTGCGCCTATTACAGCCTCTCTTCCTTTTTGGTCATCTATGCCGAAACCCGCAGGGTAAGCGGCATTGGCTATTACTTCACCATCTATGCGCTGACCATGCTGGTTTTCCGTCCGCTCCTGGGCCGTCTCTCCGACAAATTCGGCGGCGTCCGGGTGATGATCCCCGCCTTTCTCTGCTATGCGCTCTCCTTCGTGATCATCAGCGTTTCCGCCTCCCTTCCCATGTTCTATCTGGCCGCCTTCATCTCGGCCATCGGATACGGCGCCAGCCATCCGGTGGTGCAGGCCCTCAGCATGAAGAGCGTCCCTAAGGAAAAGCGCGGAGCGGCCAGCTGCACCAATTATATTGGGCAGGATTTGGGAAATCTGGCAGGCGGTCTGACTGCTGGTTGGCTCGTTCAATGGTTCCACTACAACTACGCCGCCATGTGGCGCATGCAGCTGCTCCCAATCGGGCTTTGTATCCTCCTTGTCGTGGTATTCCGGCGGCGAATTGCCGCCATTGAGGCAACCGCAAAGTAAAGAGAAAGAGACCGCCGCACTCCAAGCTGGAGTGCGGCGGCCTCCTTTACGCCCCGACAATGCGGGCGGGATTGCTGCAGATCATGATCTTGAGCTCCTCTGGGGATATCCCCTTCTCCAGCATGGCCGCCGCAAAATCCCTCATGCCGCCCATGGGAGACGGATGATCCTTCTGTCCGAAATCAGTCACCATGAAGACCCGTCTGGCGCCGATCTCCCGAATAGATGCCGCCATATCATCGGCAGACAGGTATCCATTGCACACATTTCCCCATGCTTTTTCCACCAGTACGCCTGCCCGGGCCAGCGCGCACTGCTCGTCCAGCGGCATGGCGATCCGCTTCATATCCGGATGGGTCAAAATCATGTTGACCCCCATCGCAACTCCCTCCAGGCATGCAGTCCGCGCCTCTGCCGCACTCAGGTGTCCTGTGGCCAGCCAGGCACCATACCTTCTCACTACCTCCAGCACCTCATAAAAAGCCTGGACCGGCCGGCCGTCCTCACCCAAGAACTTTACCGGCGGGCGCTGGAGAAAGTCGTTGGGCTTGGGCCCTCTGCGCAGATCGTTCTCAGCATCCCGCGTTGGGAGCCATACCAGAACGCCCCCAAGCCGCAGGGCACATTCCGCCGCATAGGGGTTGATTCCCCCAACCGGCTGATTCAGCGCTACAGCGCCGTACATCACAGCCTTGGCCCCGCTATACCGGTTGACCAAAATGGCCCGCCCTGCGGTCGGCTCATAATGGCTTTTGATCAAAGCGCCTGCCATACCAAAGTCGTCGCACTGCCGGGCCAGCTCCATGTCATCCAGGCCCCTTGCAAAATGAGAGGGCAGGGTATGGACATGCAGATCATACCCGCCCTCCATGATCTCGCGCACCCACTGTTCACGCTCAATACGCAAAATACCGCCTCCCATTTTCTCTTCTCCACACTTCTCGTGATATCTTCCACCCCTACAGCGCAGGCTCCCGGCCCATAAACCGTTCCCTGTCTCTCACAAAGCCGAACTTCTCATACAGCCCGTGTGCATCGGCAGTTATCAGCATTCCCCGCAGGTTTTTTAACCGCCTGTCATTGACTGCCGTATGTATCAAGTCCTTGCCGATTCCATATCCACGGTAGGCTGGGTCGACAACCACATCGCAGATATAATAAGCGGTTGCGTAGTCTGTTATCACCCTGGCAAAGGCGATCTGCCTGCCATCACTTTTTGTGTATGCACCATAACAGAGCGCGTGCTTGATAGATGCCTTTATCACCGCGGCACTGCGGTCCTTTGCCCAATATGTCTGCTCCAGCATTTGTTTGATACGGTTGAGCTGCAGCCGTTCTTTTCGGTCGGATATATCGTACATGGCGCTCGCCTCATTCTTTTATCTGTCTGAACAGCGATTGGAAGCAGCCCGATCTTATCTGCCGCTTCTGTGCTGCAAGCCGTCTGCTTTGTGCCAGGACCGTCTGTATTTGTCTCTATTATACCTCTAAAACATCATATTGCACAAGAGGGGATCCAAAATTCAGGCCGGTCGGCGCCTCTCTCAGGTGCGCTTCCTGATTCTTTCGCAGTATCTCAGTCTATTCTGATAGAGACATCACGGTTCGAAAAGGTAAAAACCCCCGACCGGAAACGGACTGTCCTCCGGGACAGTCCGCCAGTTGAGGGAATTCCAAGCCGCCTGACTACAAAATAGGAAAGACTTCGTTTATTTGGCACTCTTCTGTATATCTATTTTATATTTTCTAATTTTGTTATAGAGGGTATTACGGCTGACGCCGAGCATCCGTGCAGCAGCGGTAATACAGTAGCCGGTCTCTCCCAAAGCCGCCATAACCCGCTCCTTCTCTGCATTGATTGACCGGCTCATCAACTGCTGTCCTGTCTGTTCGGCGCTCTGCGTCTTTTTAATCTCCCATTTGTTCAGCATGGAGCGCACATCCTCTGCGGTAAAACAATTGACATCCTCGGGAGCCATAATAGAGAGCTTGGTGACCAGATTGCGCAGCTGACGGACATTCCCTGGCCAGTCGTAAGTTTTCAGCAGCTCCAGCGCCTCTGAAGAAAAATTGCGCTGAGAGCCTGCCAATTTGAGAAAATGCTTAACCAGGGTAACGATATCCTCCCGACGTCTGCGCAGCGGCGGAATCGTAAGTTCCAGCACGCTCAAGCGGTAATACAGATCCTCTCGGAACTGTCCTTCCGCCATTTTTTGCTCCAGATTGCTGTTGGTAGAGGCAATAATTCTGGCCCGCAGCGGGATGATGGTATTGCCGCCCAGACGTTCAAACTCCTTCTCTTCAATTACCCGGAGAAGCTTGCTCTGCATGGAGGCATCCAGATCACCAATCTCATCCAGCAGAATCGTGCCGTTGCCGGCAATCTCAAATTTACCCCGCTTGGTCGTATATGCTCCGGAAAAAGCCCCTTTTTCATATCCAAACAGCTCTGACTCCAGCAGAGTATGTGGAATAGCGGTACAGTTTATCTTGACAAAGGGATGTTTGGAGCTCTGAAACCGCTCCGTATGGATGCCATTGGCCAAAATTTCCTTGCCGCATCCTGTCTCCCCCCTGATAAGGACGGGATAATCCTCCCTCGCAAACCGTTTGCACATCTCCCTAATCCGCTTAATCTCCGGGTCGGCACCGATAAAATCGGATAGGGCATAGCTTGCCTCCGCCCTAGCCAATTGATTGTAGAGCTTCTGCGAAGATGGGTCATCCGGATCAAAGGACTGATCCCGCATGAGCCGTTTGAGCTTTTCCATACCCCGGAATACGATCACACCAAAAGCTCCAATAATCTCCTCCTTTTCGTCGAAGAGCGGGATCATATGTGTGATGCAGGTCATGCCGTTGATAATATGTAATTTCCCCAATACCGGCTTCCCGGTCGCCAGCAGTTCCGGATAGGGGGAAGCCGAATCCAACTCCGCAATGTGGCGGCCGATGCTCTCGCTGTTGGGCCGTCCCCAGATTAAGGGAGATGATTCTGAGCAGTGGATGATATAACCGTCCTTGTCCATAATGCAGGACTCGTCAAAGGCAAATTCCATGATTCCTTTCAGCAGAGGACTGATGTTCTGCATCTCATCTTGGCTTGTAATTATCTTTTCCATGATACATCCTCCTCGCGCCCGCTTTTGACTTAATGAACCGATTTTAATTCATAATATTTCATCTGTCAACACATCCCGCCTCGCCAACTAAAACCATATATTTCGTTCTAAAAATAAATGTATTAAATCTGTGTAATATAATTTGCGCAACTGTAATGTACAATTGCGCAAATTTTTGTAATTATTATCCGTTTTTTGTTTTCATTTTATTTTTTGTTCGAAACACTTTGAATATTAGCTTTTTATTTGCAGCTATTTTAATGAGAATAAATATTCATATTAGAAAATAAAAATTCATTTAAAAACCATCGTCGGCCTAGTCCTTCTCCTTGTGAAAAAAACGTCCTGATCCCTTTTCAAGTCCATCTTTCCTATGGCGACGCCATAAAGACGAAACAAGCAGTCATATCCTGACCGGCTTTCCAATCTGCCTGCTGTCGGCCGCCCCGTTCCGCTTCCCCTTGCACAACAGTGTATACCCCGATAAAACTTCATATATCGGACATCAATACTGCCTTCATGTCTATCAGTTTTTAAACTTGCCGCAAAAAGTTGGCATCAATATTGCTGTAATACATAGCTGCATATATGCACCGGGCTGGCGCCCATAAAAAAATTTTTTTAACTGGAGGAACCAACTCATGGCAGAAGGCAGCATTGTAAAGAAGTATCCCTGTGTAATCAAAAATGTCGAACAGGTCTATCCCAACGTAGCCCCCGGCACCCCGATCTACGCCAATTCCGTGGCCGTGGATAATCTGCTGTTTATCTCGGGTATGACCGCCCAGGAGCCCAGCGATGGAAGCTGCACCACCAACACCATGCAGGATCAGATGTGGGTCAGCCTCACGAAGCTCAAAAATGCGCTGGAGGAGGCCGGAAGCTGCCTGGAGAACATGGTGAAGACGTTTATTATGCTCAAGGATATCAAGGATTACCCTGTCATGCGGGCCACAGAACTCAAGTTTTATCAGGAGCATGCCCCTGAGCTTGTCAAGCATCCCCCTGCAAGCACCATCCTGCAGGCTGGCTGCCTGGCCCGCCCCGAGTTTCTTGTCGAGGTAGAGGCCATCGCTGTGATCAAAAAGGCCTAATCGGCCCTCTGCTCTTATACCGCCGCTGCGCAGTTCAGCGTGCGCAGCGGCGGATCACATCGTGACAGATCGAATTGTTCAGAAGGAGGCGAAAACATGGGAAACACCGTTCGCATGACAAACTCCACCACAGGTGGACCTGTGTTTGTCTACGTAAAAGACGGGAAAATTGAGCGCATTACCCCTATGGATTTTGATGATAAGGTGGACGCGCCGTCCTGGACCATCGAGGCCCGGGGCCATAAGTTCACCCCACCCCGCAAGACCACCATCACACAGTATACCGCCGGTCAAAAGTCCATGATCTACTCCGACCGCCGCAACCTCTACCCCATGAAGCGCGTGGACTTTGACCCCAACGGGGAGCGCAATCCCCAGAACCGCGGCATTTCCGGCTACGAGCGCATTTCCTGGGAAGAGGCCATTGACATTGTGGCGGGAGAGG
>ERZ773258.1712-NODE-1712-length-16126-cov-2.889988_pt1 | contig 16126 bp, 7 predicted proteins | sample MGYA00511962_ERZ773258 | MGnify/ENA primary metagenome ERZ773258 (study PRJEB29015, sample SAMEA2737755) | human gut metagenome | biome: human gut; feature: human-associated habitat; material: faeces | place: China | collected 2012 ... | reverse complement strand
ACAAACATAAAGCATTATATAGGTGAAATGTATTTCCTGCGCGCTAAGAATTATTTGTCAAAACTAGAGACCTTCGGTGACTTCCCGATTATAAAAAACACATTGCCGGATGAAAGTGAATCTCTGATTCAGGCCAGCAAACGGGCCCCCCGCTATAAAGTAGCACATTTTATTCTGGAAGATCTGGATCAGGCAATCAGTTTGCTAACCAATAATATATCCGGTGGGAAGAACCGAATTACCAAAAATGCTGCTCTGTTATTGAAATCCAGAGCAGCTCTGTTTGAAGCTTCCTGGCTGACTTATCACAAAGGCACTGCTCTAGTACCGGGTGGTCCGGGATGGCCGGGAAAGGCAGAAGACATTGCGGACTTTAATATCGATACGGAAATCGCATTTTTTCTGAAGGAGGCCAAAGCGGCAGCCAAAGAAGTGATAGGCAATGCAGCCTTGGTACAGAATACAGCAAAAGACTGCATGGATGAAACAGTTAAAACAGACGAAGACAAATATAAAATGAGCAACCCCTATTTTGCTCAGTTCTCAGCGAACAGCCTGGAAGGATATTCAGAAATATTAATGTGGCGTGCGTATAATCTGCTTGACTATAAGATTGTGCACTCAGCTCCTTTCTATATTCGCGTAGGTGGAAATACCGGATTTACCCGGCAATATGTAGAAAGTTTCCTTTGCCGTGACGGTAAGCCGATCTATGCAACCGACCAGTATAAAGGTGACGAATCATTATTGAATGTACGCAAAAACAGAGATCTACGTCTACAACTATTCCTGATGACACCGGGTGAGACTCTCAGCCCGAATGTGATGAATGGTACTCCCGATTTGCTGCCGGAGGTTCCACAACTTCTGGATATAACGGAAAAGAGATGCGTAACAGGCTATCAGGTACGTAAAGGATTATCAGGAAACTGGTATCGGGATGGCAACACAGCGATTGAAGGGTGTCCGGTATACCGTGCAGCCGAAGCTTATCTCAATTACATCGAGGCTGACTGTATGGAACATAATGGAACTTCCATTGGTTCGGAGGCAGCAGGATATTGGGGAGATCTCCGCGAAAGAGCCGGATTACCAAGAGACTATACAGTGACCGTGAACAATACCGATCTGTCCAAAGAACTGGACTGGGCCATATATTCGGCAGGTAAACTAGTCTCTCCTCTACTATATAACATCCGCCGTGAACGGCGTTGTGAGCTACTTGCAGAAGGTTTACGCATGTTAGACTTAAAACGCTGGAGAGCACTGGACCAGGTTAAACAATTTGTAATCGAAGGAGTTAACTTGTGGGAATCCGATTTAAAGGATAAATACATGCAGGACGGAAAAAATCTTCTGATACAGGAAGGAACGGAAGGACAAACCTCCAATGTATCAAGCTATGTTAATAGCGGTAAATATCTTTGTCCTTACCGTTCTGTGAAGACAAATAATCTGATGTATGATGCAGGATACACATGGTGTGAAGCGCATTATCTGAATCCTATCGCTATCACGCACTTCAGAATTACGGCCTCAAATCCTAACGATCTGAGTACTTCTATTATTTACCAGAATCCAGGATGGCCAATTCAAGCCAATGAAGGCCCGATAGGTATTAAATAAAGATATAGGTCATTTCGGATATGGTAAAAAGTGTAGGACGCACCGGGCTAATGTTTAAGAAAAAATAAAGCTCAGCGTCCTATGCTTCAAACTATTGGAAAATTTGTACCTTGGCGGGACGAAGTTCTAATGCAAAACAAAACAGTCTGACATTAATATATTAAAGATAGATCAATCAAGCAAATCTAAGAATTATGAAAAGTACTTCAACATGGTGGAAAATCTTACTCAGTGGTCTGTTATTGGCTGGAACACTGGTAGCTAACGCCGACACTTACCAGCCATCTTACTCCACAGCAGGCTTTTATCAGCTTTCCAACACAGGCCGCACAGTGTATAACATGAATCCTGCCTGGCGATTTTATAAAGGCAATATCGAAGGAGCGGAATGGCCGAGATTCAATGATAAAGACTGGAACATCGTATCATTACCCGATGGCATAGAATATCTCCCCACCGAGGCAAGCGGATGCATCAATTATCAGGGTGAAATCTGGTATCGCAAGCATTTCACTCCCGAGGAAAACTGGAAAGGAAAACAACAATTCCTCCACTTCGAAGCCATTATGGGAAAATCAAAAATATGGGTGAATGGAAAGTTGCTGAAAGAGCATTTCGGTGGTTTTCTACCTGTCATCGTAGATGTCACTTCCAGTCTGAAGTATGGAGAAGACAATGTTATCACCGTATGGGCAGACAACAGTGACGATCCCTCCTACCCTCCCGGCAAACCGCAAGATGCACTGGACTTTGCATATTTTGGAGGAATTTACCGAGATTGCTGGATGATAGTTCACAACAAGGTATTCATCCCCGATCCGAATTATGAGAACGAGACAGCCGGAGGCGGATTGTTTGTCTCTTTCGACAAAGTTTCCGAGCAATCCGCACAGTTGAAACTGGATGCACATATACGTAACACTTCCGGAAAATCCTTCAGTGGTAAAATAATCTATGAACTCTATGACCGCGACGACAAACGTGTTCTCTCTAAGGAGACCGGTTTGTCGGTAAGCAAGGATCTTGCGAAACAAATTTCTTGCAAAGTGACCGTAGAAACACCTCATTTATGGTCACCCGACAGCCCCTATCTTTACAAACTACACATTTATATAAAAGACAAAGCCGGTAACACCATCGACGGATATTACCGCCGTATCGGCATTCGCAGCATTGAATTTAAAGGAAAAGACGGATTCTGGCTAAATGGCAAACCTTACCCCTATCCTCTGATGGGAGCCAACCGTCATCAAGATTTTGCAGTGATTGGCAACGCCTTACCCAACAGCCTTCATTGGCGGGATGCGAAGAAATTGCGTGATGCCGGAATGCGTGTTATCCGTAACGCCCATTATCCGCAAGATCCGGCGTTTATGGATGCTTGTGATGAATTAGGACTGTTTGTTATTGTCAACACACCGGGATGGCAATTCTGGAATGATCAGCCGATATTTGCTCAGAGAGTATATAGTGATATCCGCAATATGGTTCGCCGCGACCGCAATCACCCCAGTGTATGGATGTGGGAACCGATTCTGAACGAAACATGGTATCCGGCTGACTTTGCTAAAAATGTAGTGGACATTCTCAATGAAGAATATCCGTATCCTTATTGCTATGCCGGATGTGATGTAACCGCACGTGGACACGAATACTTTCCGATACACTTCACCCATCCGATGAACGGAGGTGGAGGAGCCTTTAATACCGAAAATCTGGATCCGAAAATCAGTTATTTCACCCGCGAATGGGGAGATAATGTGGATGACTGGAACTCTCACAACTCACCAAGCCGGGTCAATCGTGGCTGGGGAGAAGTACCGATGCTGATTCAGGCACAGGGATATGCCAAAAACGATTACCAACTCACCAGTTATGATGGACTATACAGAACTTCAAGACAACATATGGGCGGTTGCCTGTGGCACTCGTTCGATCACCAGAGAGGATATCATCCTGACCCGTTTTACGGAGGTATCATGGATGCCTTCCGACAACCTAAACTATCTTATTATATGTTCTGTTCCCAGCGTCCTGCCGAACCCAACAAAGAATTGATCGCAGATAATGGACCGATGATTTACATAGCCAATGCCATGACCCCATTCTCTCCGAAAGATGTAACGATATATAGCAACTGTGACGAAGTTCGCCTCACGTATTGCAAGGGAGGCAAAGAATATACTTATCATAAGCCGGCAAATGAAAGCGGAATGCCCTCACCCGTCATCACATTCAAGGATGTATTTGATGTCATGTATGATAAAAAGCTGTCACGCCAAAAGAAACAGGCAGATTCTTACCTTCTGGCAGAAGGATTAATGGACGGAAAAGTGGTTGCGACACATAAAGTAACACCCACACGCCGCCCGTCAAAACTGTTGCTTTGGGCAGATGACGAGAAAATACAGATGAAAGCGGACGGATCGGACATCGTGACGGTCATTGCAGCCATCGCAGATGAAAACGGAAACATCAAGCGTTTGAATAATTATGAAGTAAAGTTCGAAATCGAAGGCCAGGGCCAACTGGTTGCCAATGAAGAAACATTCACCAATCCACGTCCGGTACTTTGGGGAACTGCTCCGGTGCTGGTAAGGTCCACCACTACACCGGGAGAAATTAAAATCCGTGCATCAGTGGTATGGCAAGGCAAACATACGCCGGTTCCGGCAGAACTGATTATTCCTACTTTTCCATCAGAACATACGCTGGTAGCAGACAAAGATGAACTGACACAAGCACAATCCGCAAGCAAAGATGCCGGAAATAAAATAAATACCGCTCCATCCGATTGTGAGAAACGTGTACTTGAATTACAACAGGAACTGAACCGCCTGAAACTGAAAGAAGTCGAAAAACAACAGAGTGACTTTGAATAATGCGCATAGTTCTATCTATAAACAGAAAAAACACAAACTTATTAAAATACAGTTATGATAAATAGAATAGTATATACTTCATTTTTATTAGGAGCGAGTTTCGCCAGTACAGAAGCACAGGTAAGTACTCCTCCCAATATTGTATTGATTTTATGTGACGACATGGGATTCTCCGATCTGGGTTGCTACGGAAGTGAAATCCAGACTCCCAACATAGACCGTCTGGCAGAAAACGGGGTACGCTTCAGCCTGTTCAAAAATACAGGAAGAAGCTGCCCTAGCCGTGCTGCTTTGCTGACAGGACATTATCAGCACGAAGCCGGCATGGGATGGATGACGGCAGTAGATGAACACCGCCCCGGATACAGAGGACAAATTACAAAAAACATCCCCACCATTGCCGAGGTGATGAAAGCGAATGGCTACAGCACATATATGAGCGGTAAATGGCATGTCACAGTAGACGGAGCTTTTGATGCTCCCAACGGCAGCTATCCGGCCCAACGGGGATTTGACAAATATTACGGTTGCCTGAGCGGAGGAGGCAGTTATTATAAACCAACACCGGTATACAGCAATCTGACCCGAATCAAAGAATTCCCCGATGACTATTACTATACCACTGCCATCACCGATTCCGCCGTCAGTTTTGTCAAGCAACACCCTACAGACAAACCGATGTTTATGTACGTAGCTCATTATGCCCCTCACTTACCCCTCCAAGCTCCTGCCGATCGTGTAGAGAAATGCAGAGACCGATATAAAGTGGGATATGACATGTTGCGTAAACAACGTTTCGACAGGTTAAAGGAGCTGAAGTTCATTTTGGACGAAATGGATTATCCTGTCTACCAAAAAGAATTTGACGGAAAACGTCCCTCTTGGGAAACACTCACACCAAAGCAACAGGAGCAATGGATTACCGATATGGCAACCTATGCCGCCATGATCGAAATTGTGGATAGCGGAATCGGTGAACTGGTGGAAACCATCAAGGAGAAAGGGATGCTGGACAATACCGTATTTATCTTCTTAAGCGATAACGGTGCAACCAAAGAAGGCGGATACCTGGGCCAGCTTATGGCTGATTTGAGCAATACTCCTTATAGAAGCTATAAGTCACAATGTTTTCAGGGAGGCACAAGTACCCCTTTTATCTTATCTTATGGCGATGCCGAAAAAAACAAGATGAAAGGTCAGATTTGCAGGCAACCTGCCCACATTATAGACATACTGCCTACCTGCATGGATATTGCCACAGCTACTTATCCGTCAGAATTCAAAGAGAATTTGCCCGGCAAGAGCTTACTCCTCCAATCCATGGAAAAAAGATAAAGCCCAGAGAATTATACTTTGAGCATCAAAGTTCCTGCGCCATTATTTCCAATCATTGGAAACTGGTACGCGGCAGCCGGAATGAACCATGGGAGCTAATCGACTTATCGGCAGATCCGTTCGAAACCAAGGATTTGTCCGCCCAATATCCGAAGCTAGTGAAAAAACTAGAGGCTAAATGGAATAAATGGGCGAAACAATGTAATGTCTTTCCACTCGAAAACAAACCTTGGACCGAAAGAATTAACTACTATCTGAAACAAAATCCGGATCAAAGCGGAATAGAATAAAATCCGGGAACAATAGCCTTCTTAATACTAGGTTTAGAAAAAAGACTGTTCCTTTTAGACGAACAGTCTTTTTTCTGTTTACAAGACATATTGTTTGTATATAGCTGTTTTTTTATTACTTTTGTGCTTTCAGCCCCAAAGAGCTGTAACACACTTAAATTCATGAAATATACTTTTATCTAATAATAAACACGCTACGACAATGAGAAAGAAACATTCGCTCCTATTTTGTGCCTTATTTACGATTTTTACGGGACATGCAGAAGATACGGATTATACCAAAGGACTTTCTATCTGGTTTGATTCTCCCAATACATTACAAGGAAAAGAAGTCTGGCATAGTTCCAAACAGGATGCCAGTTGGGAATCACAGTCATTGCCTATAGGTAATGGAAGTATCGGTGCTAATATTTTGGGTTCAATAGAGGCGGAACGCATAACTTTTAATGAGAAAACGCTTTGGCGTGGCGGTCCTAATACAGCCAAAGGAGCAGATTACTATTGGAATGTGAACAAACAGTCCGCGTACATCCTGGACGAAATACGTAAAGCGTTCGTAGAAGGAGACCAGAAAAAAGCGGAAAAACTGACACGCGAGAATTTCAACAGTGAAGTCCCTTATGAATTTTCCAGAGAAAAGCCTTTCCGGTTTGGTAACTTCACTACAATGGGAGAATTCTATGTAGAAACAGGATTAAGCACAATAGGTATGAGTGACTACAAACGTATCTTATCATTGGATTCGGCAATGGCGGTGGTTCAGTTCAAAAAAGATGACGTAGCATATCAGCGTAACTATTTTATTTCTTACCCTGCCAATGTGATGGTGATGCGTTTCAGTGCCGACCAACCGGGCAAACAGAATCTCACTTTCAGATATGCCCCCAATCCGGTATCTACAGGACAGTTCTCTGCCGACGGTAATAATGGTCTTGTTTATCCGGTATCGACAGGTAGTATGGTGGCTCAAGGTGATAATGGCTTGGTTTATTCGGCTGCGCTGGATAATAATGGAATGAAATATGCAGTCCGTATTCAGGCAACAGTAAAAGGCGGTACCTTAAACAACACAGATGGACGGATTACAGTGAAAGAAGCTGATGAAGTCGTATTCTATGTGACTGCAGATACCGATTATAAAATGAATTTCGCACCGGACTTTACCGATCCTAAAACATATGTCGGTGTTAATCCGCTTGAAACAACCCAGCAATGGATGAAGGATGCCGTAGCCAAAGGATATGCCAACTTACTGGACGAACACTACAAAGACTACGCTTCTTTGTTCAACCGGGTGAAACTGGAGTTGAATCCTACAGTGAAAACATCCAATCTGCCCACTGCTCAACGACTGAAAAACTATCGGAAAGGACAACCTGACTACTACTTGGAGAAACTCTATTACCAGTTCGGACGCTATCTGTTGATAGCCAGTTCCCGACCGGGAAATATGCCTGCCAATCTGCAAGGCATCTGGCATAACAACATAGACGGCCCCTGGCGTGTGGATTATCATAATAACATTAATATCCAAATGAACTACTGGCCGGCCTGCTCTACAAACCTGGATGAATGTATGCTTCCGTTAATCGATTTCATCCGTACCTTAGTGAAACCGGGAGAAAAGACCGCTCAGTCTTATTTTGGCGCAAGAGGATGGACAGCATCTATTTCCGCCAACATCTTCGGCTTTACCACCCCATTAGAAAGTCAGGACATGTCCTGGAACTTTAATCCGATGGCAGGCCCTTGGCTGGCAACTCACGTCTGGGAATATTATGACTATACCAAAGACCTGAAATTCCTGAAAGAAACAGGATATGAACTGATTAAGAGCAGTGCCAACTTTACTGTTGACTATCTCTGGCATAAACCGGACGGAACGTATACGGCTGCCCCCTCTACTTCACCGGAACACGGCCCTATCGATCAGGGAGCTACATTTGTGCATGCAGTTGTCCGTGAAATCCTGCTGGATGCCATCCAAGCGAGCAAAGAGTTGGGAATAGACAAAAAAGAACGCAAACAATGGGAACATGTGCTTGCCAATCTCGTTCCTTACAAAATAGGTCGCTATGGTCAGTTACTGGAATGGTCAACCGATATCGACGATCCGAAAGACGAACATCGCCATGTAAATCATCTCTTCGGTCTGCATCCCGGACACACTGTTTCTCCTATCACTACTCCCGAACTGGCAGAAGCTGCCAAAGTTGTATTGGTGCATCGTGGCGACGGTGCTACCGGCTGGAGTATGGGATGGAAGTTGAACCAATGGGCACGCCTGCAGGATGGAAATCACGCCTATACCCTCTTTGGTAATCTGTTGAAAAACGGAACAGTAGATAACCTTTGGGATACACACCCGCCTTTTCAAATAGATGGAAACTTCGGTGGCACAGCAGGTATCACAGAAATGCTGTTGCAGAGCCACATGGGATTCATCCAACTGCTGCCTGCATTGCCGGATGCCTGGAAAGACGGTTCGATTCAAGGTGTATGCGCCAAAGGAAATTTCGAGATAGATATGATATGGAAAGACGGGCTCTTGCAAGAAGCCACCCTTCTATCCAAGGCGGGAGAAAATTGTACCGTAAAATATGCCGGTAAAACAATCTCTTTCAAGACTGCAAAAGGACGTAGCTATCAACTTAAATATGACAAAGAGAATGGATTAACCCAAATCAGACAATAGCACTGAATCTATTTCATTCAGATGAACACATTTACCCCCAATATCGACCATGAAAATTTATACTTGCCTTTGTTTGCTTTTCTTAGCCGGATATCTGGTTGCCCAGAATAATACTTCGGCTTTGTTGCCCATGCCCAATCAGATCACACCGGTAAAAGGGAAACCTTTTACCGTCCGTTCCGGAAAGACGGCTATCTATTTGAATCAGCCGGAATTGCAGTTTACAGCAAAGACGCTGCAAACGATATTACAAGACAGGATGCAGGCAAAGGTTCCACTTGCATCCGAATCCGGCCGTGCGGACATCCGTTTGCTGGTTGATCCTGCAATGGAAGGAAAAGAGCATTATCGTATCAAAATAACCTCCAAAGGGATCACTATCAGCGGAGCTACCGCAGGAGCGGTCTATTATGGAGTCATGACGATGGATCAGCTTCTATTAGGTGACGCGTGCGCCACTGCACACAAGGAGATTTCTCCAATCCGCATTGATGATGCACCCCGCTTCCCTCATCGGGCATTGATGCTCGACCCTGCCCGTCATTTCCTTCCGGTAAATGATGTGAAGTTCTTCATTGACCAGATGGCACGTTACAAATACAACATACTCCAGTTGCACTTGACAGACGACCAGGGATGGAGAGTCGAAATAAAAAAACATCCTAAATTAGTCGGCAAAGATTATTATACGCAAGAGCAGCTTGCCGAAATCATTCAATATGCCGCCCAACGGAATATCGAAGTCATTCCCGAACTGGATATCCCCGGACATACAGTAGCTATACTAGCCGCCTATCCCGAATTGGGATGTACACACACCGATACGCTACCTAAGATAGTAGGCAAAACTACAGATCTAATGCTTTGCGCGAACAATGAGAAAGTGTATTCCGTATATCAGGATATCATCAAAGAAATATCTTCCTTGTTCCCATCCGATTACATACATTTAGGAGGCGACGAAGCTGTGATAGAAAAGAACTGGACCCAATGTAGCCGTTGTCAGGCCATGATGAAAAAGCTAGGTTATCAGAAAGCTTCACAGCTCATGATTCCTTTTTTCAGCCGTATGCTTTCTTTCGTCCAAGAGAACAATAAGACTCCTATACTTTGGTGCGAACTGGACAATATTTATCCGCCTGCCAACGACTATCTCTTTCCTTATCCCAAGAACGTAACTTTAGTAAGCTGGCGTGGAGGATTGACACCTACCTGTCTTGAACTTACCCGAAAACACGGTAATCCGCTTATCATGGCACCAGGTGAGTACGCTTATCTGGATTATCCGCAACTGAAAGGAGATTTTCCCGAGTTCAACAATTGGGGTATGCCCGTTACTACTTTGGAAAAGTCGTATCAATTCGACCCGGGATATGGTGTGCCTGCCGAAGATCAGGCTCATATCACCGGAGTTATGGGAACTTTATGGGGAGAAGCGATACGAGACATTAACCGGGCAACTTATATGGCATATCCCCGCGCTTTCGCATTGGCAGAAGCCGGATGGACACAAATGAAATTCCGTAATTGGGAATCATTCAAACAACGTCTCTACCCCAACCTAACTAATCTGATGAAGAAAGGGGTTTCGGTACGCGTTCCCTTTGAAATAGCTGACAAGAAATAGATTCAAATTAGTTTTTGACAAGTATCCTTTTTGCCATTTCTATTCGTTCTTTAAAATATGCGCAAACGGTTTCCCAGGGATAATAGGGAAAACGAGAAGTTGCAATGGGGAGTTTCGCTTCTTTTTCATTCAAAAGAATCTTAACCCATACCCCACGGGCTTTATCATGGTAGAAAATCCATTGTACATTAGCAGCCATTGGAGATATCTCATAATCTTTCCAATATCGGGAAACTGAATCAGGATTGGAAATTTGAACATCCGTATTCTCTATGCCCATCAATGCCACAAAAGGGATCACCGTTTCCGCATGAGCAAAACGAAAGTTCGCAGCATTATCAGACTTGCCTTTTATTACTTCATCAGTAGTATAAATGAAATCTGATAACAAAGGCCATGAAATGGCAACAGGCAACATCCTTCCGACAGGTGCGGAGCTTTTACTCATATATTGTCTCAAATTCTGAGTTTGCCAATAGCTACGCCATTCTTCCATTGTGAAAAGGTCGTCTAAATTCGTCAATAGACCTGTATCAGGAAGTATGGCAGCTATGGAAAACAAAGCCATAACAACCTCTTCCGCTTCTTCATCGGTCTCTCGTTCCGGTTCAATAAAAAATTTCTTCATGATAGAAGCAGAAGATATTTTATTCCGTACAAATGCTTCATATATAGAAAGCCAATCACCATTATTCTTATAATTTACATAAGATTTGTTTAAATCAAAAAAGCGGAGAATATCATCGTATTGCCTCCCCTCATTTCGTTGTATACGTAAAGAAGGATTATCCTGCATCAAACGAGTAAGAAATGCATCCATACTATTTATACACCGAGGAACATAGGTTGCTATAGCCTCGACTTTAACCGAATTACTGAATAATTGAGGATAATGTCTCATCATACGTCCGGCAATTCCCTTTTGTTCCAACTCTCCCAACACTGACAGTTTTCCCCACTGTCCCTCAAAACTATCAGATAAATGCTGTAATGTAGAGAGTAATATTTTCCCATCAGTTGTTAGTCTGTTTTCCTGTTGCCCCAGTATAAGTGCTTCTTTAGCCTTATCCAGTGCCTTCCCTGAAGTTGGGAACCGGGCTCCATGTCTTCCCAAATGGTTGATATAAAATGGCACCATATCACTAGTAGAAAGATGGAATGAATCTTCCTGAACAGGATATAGCATTGCTGTTCCTGCATATTGTTTTATTACATCCTGTCCCCAAACACTGGAAATAGAATAAAACATAAAAATCCCAATTAACAATAACCCTTTCATATTATAAATCCATTATATTTATAGGCTATAACGATGAAAACAATGATTATGTTTACCCAAACTCACACATAAAACCCTAAGATTTCAGTTTCAACTGGTCATTTATGAACAGTCTCTATATGAATAGAAAAATAAAGTTGTACTATACACACTTTCTATTCTTAAAGAGACAAGCATACCTTTCCATACAAACAAGTGAATATATATAATTTAGGGATAAAGCGTTTTTTGCAACCATTTAAACAGTAGTATAAAACGGAAAGCATACTACTATTATTAAGTTAATATACAAATAGATACAGATCATTATATTCTCAACATGTTCTCATGCCTTTGAGAAAAAATTCTCACCATAATGAGAAAAAATACTCATGCCTTTGAGAATATTTTCTCATTGCAATGAGAAAAACTTCTCATTGCGGTGAGAATAAAAGTCCCTTGTAGGAATCTGATAATGATTCACTACTTCACGTTTTATAGATGCTTTAATTCATGACGGAATAAAGAAAAGGATAAACTTTCGATGCTATTACTTGAAGATTTCAAATAAGTTCTTGTGGAACTTGGTTAACTCTGTCTTTTAATAAATCCAATACTGTTTGTATTCACCAATATCATATTTATGTCTGTGCAAATATAAAACTATTTTTTTAAGAATGATATAATAACCCCATTTTTTCTTTATTTTCCTCCTAATAAAATGTTTTTTCCAACGAATACTCATCAAAATAATACAATTTGAGTCTCTATATTAGTACTCAAAATATAATAAAAGTCATTCTTATTCATAAGCAACTCATAGACTACTATTTAGCTATTCTCCATATAATTATATCAAGTTCCACAAGAACTATAATCTAATTTGTATTTTTTATAGAAACAAAACAGCACAGTTCGGCATTGCAGAAAAAAAAGATATAATATGTTAGCCTTTTAGTATAAATAAAATAACAATAATGCCTATGGAGAAATAAATATTAAACTATTTAATGTACACACAACATTACAGAAAATACATGATTAAAATTAATCATGTATACAACGAAGCGAAATCCTATATCAAGGAAAACACAATGAAAGATTGCCTATACAGACAATAGTTTGAAATAACCTTAATAGTTTAACTAATATCAATTTCATGGAAAACACATCCTAGGACTCCACTCGGAGATCTCGCCAAGCGAGAGTTCTCTGTTTACTCCAAGTATACATTTAGCAACTTAAATCTCTCCCCTTGCCGAGGAGTATTAACATTTAAATACTATTTATGAAAAAGAAAATCACACAAACGTTACTGCCAATAGTTATGGGATTATCCCTAATAATGCAGTTTGCCTGTTCGGATGACGATAAATCAGGCGGAAATTATAATGGACCTCTAAAACTAACCACTTTTTATCCGGATTCAGGATATCTTTCCTCCAAAATTATAATAGAAGGTGAAAATCTAGGAACAGATGCTTCTAAATTGTCAGTCTACTTTAATAAAAAGAAAGGATACATTTCACAAGCATCCGGAAATATTCTGATGGTTTATGCACCTAAATTACCGGGAGACACCTGTATCATCTCTGTAGTAAAAGGAAATGATTCTCTTACTTTCGACAACAAATTCCGCTACATCTCCCGTTTTACAGTAGAAAATGTATGTGGTAAAACAGGTAGTGGATATAATATTGGCGGAGATCTTGCCAGTACAACCTTTGAAGCTTGGCGATTAAAAGTAGGATGCTGCGATCCGGAAGGGAATTATTATTCATGTTATTCTTCATTTGGAAATAATGGAGGTCTTGCGTTAATCAGTGAGAAAAAAAACCAATCAAAGAAAATCATATCAGAAATGGTTAATGATGTAATGTATCACAATGTAACCGAGAAACTGTACGCCGTAGGTACACAAAAAAACGTCATTTATGAGATTGATCCTTCCAACGACTGGAAAGTTAAGCGACGTTACTTGAAACCACAAGACCCTCCTGCCAAACAAATTGACTACAACTCTACAGCTTGTATAGCTTATTGTACTACAGATGGCTACTTTTACGGCCGTACGGCAACCAAACAATTATTCCGATTTAAACTGGAAGATATGGTATGTGAATACATCAAAAACGATGTATATAACTCGACAACTCCAGAAACAGAAAACAGCTATATTGTCAGCATGATGTTCGACCCGACTGAACCAACTCATCTATATACTTCTTACGGAGCATCTTCTGTTATAACCATGCAGGATGTATCGAAACCTGAATCTGAAGAAATAATATATGCCGGACATCTTAATGTAAGAGCTGATAATACGAGTACTACTCAAGTAATTAATGGATATCGGACAGACTGTTTGTTTAACTGGAACAACCAAATGACCATTATAGTAGACGAATCTGGACAAAAAAACATGTACATTGCAGATGCCGGAACCCAGACCATACGCAAAATTGATATGAATACAGGTATGGTAACAACCGTTGTAGGCAGACAAAATGTTAAAGGTAACCAAAGTGGCACTCCACTGGAAGCCACCTTCAACTGGCCCAAGGGAGTAGGATTGACTGCCGAAGGAGATTTGTATATTTCAGACTGCGGGTCCGGATGTGTCCGCAAGTTGAGTCTGCGTTAACCCCAATAATCATATGTAAAGAAGACACTAATGAAAAAATACATATTACTATCATTACTGTTCTTCTGCAACGCATCAATAATGATGGGGCAGGAGAAACAATTAACAATTTCGGGACATGTATTCGACGAAAGCAATGAGTCGCTGCCCGGAGTCAGCGTATACCTAAAGGACCGCGCAGGAGTAGGTACCAGCACCGATATTAACGGAGCCTTCAAGTTATCTGCCCAAAAAGGAGATATGATTATATTCTCTTTTATCGGTTACAAAAAGATGGAACATATCGTTTTGAAAGATGAAAAGAATCTGCGGATTATGCTGAAAAGCGATTCACAACAAATGGATGAAGTTGTCATCACCGGTATGGGAACAAAAGAAAAGAAGGTCAACCTGACCGGAGCTGTCACCAATGTGGATATATCACAGATACAGACACCAGCCACTTCCCTAACTAATATGCTCGGTGGTCGTGTACCCGGTATTATCTCCGTACAGTCCAGCGGTGAACCGGGCTCTAACATGTCTGAATTCTGGATTCGTGGTATTGGTACGTTTGGAGCAAGCTCGAGTGCACTTGTACTTATCGACGGGCTCGAAGGTGACTTGAACAGCATCGACCCCGCCGATATCGAAAGTTTCTCCGTATTGAAGGACGCTTCCGCAACTGCCGTATACGGTGTACGCGGTGCGAATGGAGTCGTACTGGTGACTACCAAGCATGGGACATCCGACAAGATGGAAGTAAACGTTCGTGCTAATGTCAAAATCTCCTATCTCACTAAGCTTCCCGAATATTTACGTGCATACGACTACGCTGTGTTAGCCAATGAAGCAAGTGCCATGCGTGGAGCACAGCCTATTTATGATGACATTGAACTGAAAGCCATTCAGTATCATCTGGATCCCGACTTTTATCCGGATGTAAACTGGCAGGATGAAATTCTGAAAAGAACCTCGCTTCAGCAAACATATTACGCTAGTGCCAGAGGAGGTGGTAGTATCGCCCGTTATTTTGTCAGTATGAATATGTCAAATGAATCGGCAATCTACAAGCAAGACGAAAACAGCAAGTACATCAAGGATGTGCACTACAACACTTACGGAATGCGTCTGAACGTAGACTTCAACCTGACCAAGACAACCGAACTTTATTTCGGTTCGGATATCTACCTATCCTCACAAGCACTACCCGGGCAAGGAGCATCAACCGACCAATTATGGGATGCCCAAGCCAAACTGACTCCGCTCACTATTCCTGTCCGTTATTCTACAGGAGAACTGCCCACCTACAAATCGGGCGCAAAAGATGTGTACTCACCCTATGCCATGTTGAATTATACAGGTTTGAAAAACATCAATACTTACTCTGGTACCTATACAATACGCTTACAGCAAGATTTCAGTTTTCTACTGAGAAATCTGGCTCTTAACATTCAGGGGGCCTACAGCAACAGCTCTTATTTTGAAGAGACACGTTCTGTCAAGCCCGACATGTATTGGGCGGAACGCAGGGATGAGAACGGAAATCTGGAACTTATACACACTATAAAGAAAGAAGGAACAAAATATACTAAAAACAGAGACAGCCAGTACCGGAAATACTTTCTTCAGGCAAATCTAACCTGGAAAGCTATGCTGAACGATGAACACCGTATTTCCGCTCTTATACATTATGAAATGAGTGATAGCAAAAACACAAAAGATTTAAATAAGGACGGTATGGCTGCTATTCCTTTAAGATATCAGGGTTTGTCTGGAAAAGTCAGTTA
>ERZ773258.1705-NODE-1705-length-16192-cov-3.518002_pt1 | contig 16192 bp, 13 predicted proteins | sample MGYA00511962_ERZ773258 | MGnify/ENA primary metagenome ERZ773258 (study PRJEB29015, sample SAMEA2737755) | human gut metagenome | biome: human gut; feature: human-associated habitat; material: faeces | place: China | collected 2012 ... | reverse complement strand
GTGATCGCACATGTTATTTTAGGATTTCCCGGTGAAACAAAAGAAATGATGAAAGATACCGTCCGGCATGTCGCCGCACTTCCGGTTTCTGGAATCAAGCTGCAGCTTCTGCCTGTCCTGCGCGCACATCTTCCCGCCAGCTGGCAAACCCTGCGCTATTACGAGCCCTTTCTGGGTGCAGGTGCACTCCTCTTCAGCCTTTCACCCCGGCGCGCCGTGGTAAACGACGCCAACCAGCAGCTGATCCAGACTTACCAGGCTCTGAAGCAGAGCTGTGAAGAGGTCATTGCCCTGCTGGAGGAACACAGGGAGTACCACTGCCAGGAATACTACTATCAGATTCGGGAGATGGATCGCGACTCCGGCTTTGAGACTCTTCCCGCCGCCGTGAAAGCGGCCCGGCTTATCTATCTGAACAAAACCTGTTTTAACGGTCTTCACCGGGTGAACAACCAGGGCTGGTTCAATGTGCCCTATGGCCGCTATGTCAACCCCGCCATCTGTGAGGCTGACGTTCTCCGCTCTGTAGGGGACTATCTGCGCAGGAATAACATCACGCTGCGCAGCGGGGATTTTGCAGCTGCCGTCCGGGGCGCACGGCGGGATTCCTTCGTCTACTTCGACCCTCCTTACCACAGCCCTGACAACGCCAATTTTACCAGCTATCAGGCGAACACCTTCGGCGAGACGGAGCAGCGCCGCCTGCGGGACACCTTTGCCGCCCTGACCCGGCGCGGCGTTCCCTGTCTGCTGAGCAATTCCGACACAGCCTTCATCCGGCACCTCTATGACGGATATCACATCGACACCATTCAGGCCCGCCGCGCCATCAACTCAGACGCAACGCAGCGGGGGGCCGTCAATGAGGTTTTGATCTGGAACTGGTAGGTGATGCAAAATGCCCCGACCCATCGGCATTGACGATGCATGGGAAAAGCTCTTTGCGCGCCATCGCATCCTGGAGCACATTGACGCCGACGGAATCTTTTCCATTACCTCCTCCGCCATCAACGAGGTGAAGGAGGCCCGGCTGATGGCCAAATTTGACCGCTCTGCCCAGCTCCCCCGGATCTTTCGGGCGCACCAGCTCTCCATCCTGCCTATTTCCCGGGGAAGCTATGTCATTGCGCCCTTCCGCACCCACCGGACGGTAGAATACGGCGCAGTCCGTCCCAGAGTGCTGCCCGCACCTAATCTGGAGACTTTAAATGGCTCCGACCTCTACAGTGAGGCCGCCGCGCTGCTCTACTGCTATCACGGCGGACTTTTTGACGACCTGCTGGGCGCACGCTGTGCCTATACCGTCAACGGCCGGATGGCCTCCGGCAGCTTCTCCTTTCAGATTGAAAATGTCCGGGACCGCAATCGCCCCTATGCCCTCACAGTGCACAACGCCCAGGTAGAGGTAGATGCCGGATATGAGAGCCCAGACGCCTTCCTGCTGTGTGAGTGTAAAAATATGGCATCCGAAGAACTGCTGATCCGTCAGCTGTACTACCCGTACCGGCTTTGGAACGGCAAAATCCGCAAGCCAGTTCTCCCTCTGTTTCTGGCCTGCTCCAACGACGTGTTTCACGCTTTCCTTTACCGCTTTACCGACGACGGAGACTATAACTCCCTGACGCTGGTCTCCCACACCGCCTATACCTTTGCCGACCGCGGGATTACACTGGAAGATGCCGCCGACCTGCTCCGCCGCACCGCCCCAGGCCCTGAGCCCCCCGTCCCCTTTCCCCAGGCCAACTCCTTTACCCGGGTCGTGGATTTGTTGGGTGTCCTCTGGGAGCAGGATCTGACTCGGGATGAGATCACCTTGAAATACGAGTTTGACCCCCGGCAGACCGATTACTACGTGACAGCATGCCAGTATCTGGGGCTGGTTGAACGATTTCAGGACGGCGAGGGAAATCCGGGCTGCCGTCTGACCTCTGATGCGCGGAGAATCCTGGCCCTGCCCTACCGCGAAAAGTATCTGGGGCTGATGGAGGTCATCCTGAAGCGCCCCGTCTTCCGCCGCGCCTTCGCCTCTGCCCTGAACTGCGGCAGAATACCCAATCAGAACCAAATCGTCCGCTATATGCTGGAAGAGAATCTTCCTCTGAACGAGACCACCCGGATCCGCCGCTCCTCCACAGTTCGGGGTTGGATCGGCTGGATGCTCTCCCAGTGCGGCCAGGGCGAGCAGCTTGCCCTGGAATAAAGACAAATACTCCGCCGGTACACGATAGGCGTGTACCGGCGGAGTATTTATGATGGATCCGCTTACTGGAATGCGACCAGCAGCGCATTATAGAGGTGGGGGACCTCAGCTGCAGCAGAGTGGTCGTGATCGGAAATGCAGAAATAGAGGTTATTCTGTGCGGGGTCTTTGCCATAGGAATATGTCTGAGATGTCTGATTGGCCTCCATCATAGCTTCGAAGGTTGAGACAATCTTCTCATGATTCTTGTCCGTCTCATTGCCTACGGTCATATAGATGTAAAAGTCATTCTTCTTGTAGCCCTTGGCAAGGAAAGCGCCGATGGTGTCCTCCAGATGTCCTGCAATCTCCTCCGGCGTGGCATTTTTTCCGTTTTCAGAGGCCTTGTAGGTGCCGCTGAAGTCCAGGTACCACTTACAGTACTCCAGAATATGGTCGAAGGCGTACCATGTAACGCCGCCGCCGGCGGAGTATCCGCCCATGGCCCGGTGATCGCGCGAGGCAATCATGCCGTCCTTATCCGTCGTCTTGGCATAGGTACTGTAATGGCCCTCCACGGCGGGGATCACATCATGGATGAGCTCCTGGTAAAAAACCTCCTGCCGGGCAATTGCCGCGTCGTAGCCAATGACGTCTTCCCCCTTTTCGGGGCTCTCGAAATAGGACACACATACGACAATTACCGGCTTGCATTTACCCCGTTCAATCATATTATCCAGCATAACAGAGGCCTCGCTGGTCTGTCCGGCGCCCCCAAAAAGGCTGGCCGCCGTACCTCCTGCGCCGTGCATGTAGTACACGACATCATACTGCTTATCCGCATCATAGCCATAGGGCAGATAGACATAGCAGGTCTTGGTCACCGGCTCAGTGCCGCCGGCGGCATAGTCCACGGTGTTGTAGGTAAAAGCCTCCACCGTTCCCGCCTTTTCCGTCTTCCGGCCGCAGCTGCCTGCCGGCGCAAGACAAGAGGTATCGACGCCGGCCGTCTCGCTCTCCAGTGTCACCTGTTTTTCCTTATTTCCAAAGATAGTCGCGAAAAAACAGGTTTGCAGCCCAGTTGCTGGTGACGCCGTCGTGGTTGCTGTGCCCGTTGATCCACTGGAGATTTTCAATCCCCACCACGTCGCGCAGGCCCATATACGCCCTGTAGGTATGGTCATAGCGAATGGTCTGGACAGCATCCTTGGTTCCATCCACCGTATAGCCGCCGGCGCGGGCCACGTCGTAAGAACCAGCGCCGATTAGAACGGTCTCATCCTCCAGGCCCTTGTCCTTGTAGTCCTCATAGCTCTTAATGTAGTTGACATAGGCGTTAAAGTCGCCGGGAACCGTGGTGGATTCGCCGCAGCCCCAGATGCCAAAGTAGTCAAACCAATCGGAGTAATACAGCAGGGCGTAGTGAGACACAGCGCCGCCGGCAGAGAAGCCGCAGATGGCCCGTCCGCTCTCATCCTTCACCACATTGTAGTTCTCTTCCATAAAGGGAATAATGTTCTGGGTCAGATTCACCAGCACCTTCCAGTCAAACCAGGAGGGCCAGGCCTTGTCGGTAGCGGAGGCATAGCAGTTAAAGGTGACGATGATAAAGTCCTCTACGCCGTCCTCCATGGCGTTGTCGGCCACGCGGATAAGATCCTTCGGCAGGTCCTGGGCGCCGCGGCCGCCGTGGGCCCAGTAGACGACCTTGTAGGGCTCGGCGCGCTTGGCGTCATAGCCCTTGGGCAGATAAATCCCCAGGTAGCCGGTGTCGTTAATGAAATCCACCAGCCCGGTTGCATCTGATAGTCCATCTTTGTATGCCTGGGCGACCTCGGGGGAGGTCTCTGTATTCGTGGGAGTCTTATACTCCACATCAGCAAGGCGGGTACCTTCGCAGACCTTATCGCTCACAGGGTGCAAAAAGTCCCAGTCATAGACCTGTTTCTCCGCATCAAAGGGAACGTAGGCATAACTGCCATAGTTCTCCGTCAGTGTGGCAAATGCCTGACGGTAGCCCTGGTTAGTGCCCTCGAAGCCCTTGTCCTCCTCAGTAGGCACCGACTTGGTGTACCACTGTTCCTGATTGACAGGATCCAGAATGCTCTTGCTCTCGCCCTCATTAGTGGTGACTTGATAAGTATAGCTGTACGCGCCGGAGGGAAGAGGCATGCTGATCGTCCACTTTCCGGTGAGCGTGTCCCTCTCCATCTCAAAGTCCACCGTGCTGGTCCAGTGGTCCAGCGTGGTCGTGACGCCTTCATACTGGACAGACTTGGACCACTCATAGGCGGTATAAATGACGGGCAGTTCCTTGTCGTCTACAAGCAGTGTATCCGCCTTGATATTTTCCTTTTCCTCCGCAAGGGAGCGGCCTACTTCAACGACGCTCTTGCCGTCTTCGCCCTTGATGGCCATGCCCTTGTCGTCCATCTGGGGGATGTACTCGTTGTCATAGTCGGTTTCCTCAGTAATAACGGGCACAAAGGTGAAATTGCCGTTGAGCTTCACACTCTGATATCCGTTGTCAGTTAAGACAAATGTGACGGTATAGCCGGTAGGAGACGCGGGATCGGCATCAACGTGAACGCCATCGGCGATCTCCTTCTCCGTAATGATGCGGGCCGTCTTGGAGTACTCGTTGTAGCCTACGCCAAACCCGGCCAGAGCGCCGATATCGCGCAGCTTATAGTAGTTATTTCCGCCAATGGCGTAGACGCTTACGTCGGCCTTCTCACCGTCCACATAGAGACTCCACGCGCTCTCGGCCGCCGGGCTGGCCGCCGCCGTTCCGGACAGCTCACCGCCCACAGGGGTGTATGCCTTGCCAGTTGTAATGTCCACACGGCTGGCCGCCGCGTCAAATGCCACATCAAACTGATATGCAGTTCCGGCGACTGCCGCAGCTAAATCACGAAGCTTAAAATAGTTGTTGTCACTGATCTTATAGCCCGCCACCGCTACCTTGCTGCCGTCAACCGTGACGGCATCCTGTGTGGGCTGCGCTGTGTCTGCGGCAGCTGCCGCGGGAACAATCATTGCCAGTACCATTACGATGCATAAGAGAAGTGACAGACGCTTTTTCATGTTTGATTGATTCCTCCCAGCTTAATTTTTTCCGCCCCAAGTCCGGATGTTTTTACAACCTTACCGGTATAATTGCGGCATGTTTATCATACTCGTAATTTTTGTCTGCGTCAATCCCATTTTGTCTATTTTGTCATTTCTTTTATGGAAACACCCCCGCCACTTTGTCTTATGAGCACAAAGAAGATCTGCATTTCTGCAGATCTTCTTTAAACAGGTCGAATTATTTCGTTTTTTATTACAAATAAAAACTATTTTTTCCGCTAATTTTGTCAAATAAACGCATTCCTTTGGAGGCAGTAGTCCCATCCTCACGATAAAAGCGCTTTGTATTCCTCTGCGATCCGTACCCGTCCCACCGCAGAGAGGGCAGCCTTCTCAAAGTCAAACATCTCTCCGGCCAGCTTCCGCACATCTTCTGTGGTTACAGCGTCATAGGCTTCAATAATCTCGTCGGCATTCATCACTCTTCCCTGCAGGAGCTCTCCGCGCCCCAGCTCGCTCATATGTGATTGGGTAGACTCCAGCCCCAGAATTACATTTGCCTTCGACTGCTCCCTCGCACGATCCAACTCCGCCTGCGTCACACCTCCCGATGCAAACTCACGCACCGCGGCCGCAATGGCAGCAAGAGCCTCTGCTTCAGTCTCCCGTCCCAGGGCGGTATAGATGGCAAAAAGTCCCGTCTCCGTATGTCCTGCACCATAGGTATAGATGGAATAGCACAGCCCTCTTTTCTCCCGCACCTCCTGCCACAGCCGGGAAGACATACCGCTGCCCAGAATGGTGGAGAGAAGCTGAAGGGCGAAGCGGCGATCATCCCCATAAGGAATGCTTGGGAATGCCAGCGTCAGGTGATTCTGCTCCAGAGCCTTTTTCTTGACTGTAAACGCCGGGCGGTAGACCGCAGATCGGATCTTCTCGGCTCCGCCTCCTTTCAGCATGCCAAAGCTCTCCCTCAGGGCATCTACATCCCGCTGCTGGAAACTGCCTGCCAGCGCCACAACAATACTACCCGGGGTATAGTGAGACTGCATATAGGACCGGAGGCCTTCTCCCGTCATCCGCTCCAGAGTGGCCGGCCGCCCCAGAATTGGTCTTGCCAGCGCGGAACCCTTATAGATAGCCGCAGCTAGGCGCTCGGCACTTAGATCCTCCGGATTATCCTCATACATGCCGATTTCCTCCAGAATAACGCCCCGCTCAGTGTGGACATCCCCTTCATCAAAGCGGGAATGAAAGAGCATATCGCATAGGATGTCGGCGCATTTGGGCAGATGGGTATCCAGTACCCGTCCATAAAAGCAGGTACACTCCTTGGTTGTAAAGGCGTTGATCTGTCCTCCGATGGCATCCATCTCTTCGGCAAGCTGGGCAGCCGTACGCCGGTCTGTCCCCTTAAAAACCATATGTTCAATGAAGTGAGCTGTTCCGCTCTCATCCGCCTTCTCATGACGGGAACCGGTACCCACCCAGATCCCCAGGGAGGCCGAGCGCACTCCTGGAACAGCCTCAGTCAGGATGCGCACTCCGTTGGGGAGGACAATTTTTTCATACATGCATTAACCTCTCAAATGTTCATCCGCCGGCACCTCGGTCCAGAGCGCCCGCCCCGCTTTCCTGGTACAATGGATTGCTCCGCCGCTGTAGGCAACGGTTCAGAAGCACTCTCTCCGCAGGGTGGGCGGCACAGTTCCCCTCTGTCAGCCTTTTTCTCGTCTCCTCTTCGGCTCATACCGGCAGGGAGGGAAAAGCTGTCCATTCTTATTCCAGCCGTCAGAAGCAGACCGGCCCCATTTACCCGAGCGGTTCTGCGTCTCCTTCAGTCTGCCCCTTTGGGGCACTGATTACTTAAATCCCTGAGAAATTTCTCCCGTGGCCAAATCCAGAGACATGGAACCGCCGGTCACATTGACAAAATTCACAGCAGTTTGGGCTGCATTCAGGTAAAAGCCGCTGGCATACCCCTTCACCAGATCTACAGTACGATAGGTGCCGTCTTTATAAAGAATGCGGAACGCTGTATAGGTCTGCACTCCGCCCAGATAACCCACATAGAGGACCGTGCAGGTGGGGGCATCGGCCCGGTAGAGTATGGAGGACCCATACGTTCCAAGGCGCGTCAGACGCTGAATCTGTTCCTCGTAGCTGTACAGCGTACCTACGGTTCCCTTGGCACGCCCCTCCGGAGCCCTATCATACAGGCGCATGAAGGTGACAATACACTGTTCCCTGGTATAGGTACCCAGAGGATCGAAGGTATTTTGTTCTTTCCCCTGCATCACCCCCCACTGTGCCAGGAGGGACACGCTGGAGGCAGCCCAGTCAGCCACACTGTTTTTGTCGGAAAATGTCAGGGCGCCGGCGGCGGGGAGATTTGAGGCATAGCAGGTATAAGTCCGCTGAAGCATAGCTGCGGCCTCCTGCCGGGTAATGGCCCCATTGGGATGAAAGCTTGTAGCGCTCTCATTGGTTCCGTTGACAATGCCCAGGGCATAGGCTGCGTTGACAAATCCCCTGGTCTCTGTGTCCGACATATCCACGTCGCTGAATTTCTCCTGACTGGTAAAGGCCGTCCACCAGTGAAACGTCGTATTCACACCATCCGGATCATAGCTCTTCAGATCAAACGGTCTGCCGGTCCGGTCATTCTTTTTGTCACAATAATCGGTAAGAAAGTTTTCCACCTGATAGTTGGAGCCGGTGCCGTCCCCGCCTTTCGCATTGGCGGGATAACCGTACTGGACCGCCAAAAAATAAATGGCAATCTCAGCAAACTCTGCCCGGGTAATCTCCTTTTGGTAATCCCCCTGGAGCTTCTCAGGCACGAAGCCCAGCTCCAGGGCCCGGTACACCTCGTCATTGGCCCAGGCAGAGGGGGCGTCCGCCGCAGCGGCGGCAGGGAGAAGAAGGGCGCACAGCAGTGCAGAGGACAATAATACGGAAATCAATCGTTTCATAGGATCAGGCTCCTTTCTTTCGTTATCATACACGAAAATAGCCGTGGGGGCAATATGCTCTTTCCACGGGCGCTTTCCCCGTCCAGCCAAGTGCCGCCGGAAACCGGCCCAGTCAGGCCAGGGTAGCAAAGCGCCAAAAACACCCCGGATGCAGCGCGCAAGATACGCTGCATCCGGGGTGCTTATTACAGGAGAGCCGCTCCTATTTCCTTTACTTCACAGCTTCGCCAGCGGCCTTCTTGGCTTTAATTTCCTTGATAGCGTCCCTGTAGGAGAGGTTAACGCGCCCCTTCTCGTCAATATCGGTAACCTTAACCCAGATCATGTCGCCGATATTGACCACGTCCTCCACCTTCTCCACCCGGTGATCAGCCAGCTTGGAGATATGGACCATGCCGTCCTTGCCCGGAGCAAGTTCCACAAAGGCGCCAAACTGGAGGATCCGGACTACCTTCCCGTAGTAGAGCTGTCCCACCTCGGGCACAAAGACGATGGTCTCAATCATCTTTTTGGCGGCGTCGCAGGATGCCTTGTCCACCCCGGCGATATAGATGGTGCCGTCGTCCTCGATGTCGATCTTGGCGCCCGAGTCTGCGGTAATCTTCTGGATCACCTTGCCGCCGGAACCGATGACCTCGCGGATCTTGTCCACGTCAATCTTCATCTTGATCATCTTGGGTGCGGTCTCAGCCACCTCAGGCCGGGGCTCGGCAATCACAGGCAGCATAATCTCATCCAGAATCGCATAGCGGGCGTCCCGGGTAATATCCAGGGCCTCCTTGATAATCTCATGGGTGAGGCCATCGTTTTTCAGGTCCATCTGGATGGCGGTAATACCCTTCTTCGTGCCGGCCACCTTAAAGTCCATCTCGCCGTGGAAGTCCTCCACGCCCTGGATGTCGATGAAGGTCTGGAAGGACCCGTCGTCATCTTGGATGAGGCCGGAGGAAATACCGGCCACAGGGGCCTTGATGGGAACACCGGCGTCCATCAGGGCCAGAGTAGAGCCACAGATGGATCCCTGGGAGGTAGAGCCATTGGAACTGAGCACCTCGGAGACCACGCGAATCGCATAGGGGAACTCCTCAGCAGAGGGGAGGACAGGTTCCAGGGCCCGCTCAGCCAGAGCGCCGTGCCCCTTCTCCCGGCGGTTGGTGGACCGTGCGCCCCGGGCCTCGCCTACCGAGTAGGAGGGGAAGTTGTAGTGGTGCATATACCGCTTCTCGTCCTCCTCCCAGATAGTGTCCAGTTTCTGGCAGGCGGAGAGGGTATTCAGGGTACACACGCTGAGGACCTGGGTCTGGCCGCGGGTGAACATACCCGAGCCGTGGACCCTGGGCAGAACCCCCACCTCGGCGGCCAGGGGACGAATCTCGTTTTTCTTACGGCCGTCTACCCGGTGGCCCTCCAGCAGCCATGCCTTGACAATTTTCTTCTGGAATTTGTAGGTGAACTCCTCCAGGTACTTGTCCATGTCTGGATACTGCTCCAGATACTTCTCATGCCACTTGTCGATCATGGCGTTCCACCGGGTCTCCCGGACGTTCTTGTCGTCGGTGTCCATGGCGGCCTTGGCCTCGTCCATAAAGTTGGCCACAATGTCGTCGAAGAGCTCCTGATTGAAGTCGGCGTGCTCATACTCCATCTTGGGCTTGCCGATCTCGGCCACAATGCCGTTGATAAAGGCCACCTGCTTTTTGATCTCCTCGTGGGCCTTCACAATCCCCTCGTACATAATATCGTCGGGGATCTCCTTGGCGCCGGCCTCAATCATGACCACCTTGCCCTGGGTGGCGGCCACAGTCACGTCCATCTGGGAGGCGTGCTTCTGCTCCTGGTTGGGGTTGAGGACGATCTCGCCGTCCACATAGCCCACCTCCAGGCAGCCGATGGGGCCCGCCCAGGGGATCTCTGAGTAGCTCAGGCAGGCGGACACACCGATCATGGCGGCCACCTCGGGAGAGCAGTCGTAGTCCACACTCATGACGGTGCAGGTCACCACCACGTCGTTGCGGAAGTCATAGGGGAAGAGGGGCCGGATGGGCCGGTCAATAAGGCGGCTGGCCAACACGGCGGGGAGAGAGGGCTGGCCCTCGCGTCTCATAAAAGAGCCGGGGATACGGCCCACGGCGTACAGCTTCTCCTCAAAGTCCACGCTCAGAGGGAAGAAGTCCACCCCGTCTCTGGGGCGGGGGCTGACACAGACGGCCACCAGCACTGAGGTCTCTCCGTAGGTGACCATACAGGCGGCGTTTGCCAGCTCGGCCATTTTGCCTACCTCAATGGAGAGCGGCCGGCCGCACAGATCCATTTTATAGACCTTGTGATTCTTGAATTCCTTGTGGGTGATAATGGTTGACATGGCTTGTCCTCCTTTTTGTCGGTACGGACAGAGCCCCACGGCTTTTTAGCACTTGAACATACGTCCGGCCCCCGGGCCCATGTTCAACTGCTAAAAAAGCGGCTGGCTCTGCCGCACACAGTCTGATGCATACAACAGCCGAAAGGGCGGCGCGGAAAACCACGCCGCCCCTATTTGTTTTTTACTTGCGAATGCCCAGCTTGGCGATGGTGGCGCGGTAGCGCTCCACATCCTTGTCCATCAGATAGTCCAGCATCTTGCGGCGCTTACCAATCATCTTGTACAGGCCGCGGCGGCTGTGGTTGTCATGCTTGTGGACCTTCAAATGCTCAGTCAGCTCGTTGATACGGGCAGTCAGAATGGCAATCTGCACCTCCGGAGAACCGGTATCGGTGGGGTGGGTGCGGTTGGCCTCAATGACGGCCGTCTTCTCGTCCTTGCGAATCATGGTTCTTTCCACCTTTCGTTTTTCATACCCTCGGACTGAGTAGCGGGCGGGTGAATACCCGCCGGAACACGGGCTTATCTCCCGAAACTAAGTCGCGGGGCAATCTCGGCATGTTTACATGCTCTAGCACTATACCATAGTTTTTCCCGGCTGTAAAGAAAAAAATTACGAAAATATGGGATTCTTTCTTCCATGTCTCTAGTTTCGCGGACAGCACAGTTTATAAAAATCTCAAGATTCCTATTGACAATCATTTGATTGTATTATATAATCATGCTGACAGCAGAGCAAAGGAGTGAACCCCATGCTGAAGACATTGCCGGGAACCACGCTTGAATTCGATTGGAGCCGTCTGGAAGAAGCTGAGAAGACCTTATCTTCTCTCTTTCTGGCAGGAGGGCTGACGCTCTCCCAAGTCTCCGGCCTGACAGGGCTGGAGCCCTATATGATTCAAAATTGGGTCCGCCGGGGCTTTCTCGCTCCGCCGGAACGCAAGCGGTACACCCGCCGCCAGTTTTCCCGCATTGTCATCATCAATATGCTCAAGGACTCCATGCAGCTGGATAAAATTTGTACACTCCTTGCCTATGTCAACGGACGTCTGGACGACGAGGGAGACGACCTCATCGACGACTTCCGGCTCTACCTCTATTTGATACGCCTTACCGCCCGTACAGAGCAGCGCCCTCCTTCCGGTCCTGAGGAGGCCCGGAAGTGGTGTGAGGCGGCGGTGTCCGACTATAGCGAACCTGTCCCGGGCGCCCGGGACAGGGTGGCGCGGGTCCTCCACGTCATCCTGACGGCCTATCTGGCCGCCCGGCTCAAGCGTGAGGCCGAACATCTCCTGGAAAATCTAGCCTGAACGTGTCAGAAAACAGCGGCCTGCCACGTTTACAGAGCCAAGCCGCTGTTTCCATATATATGCATCACCTGAAAGGAGGGATCCCCTATGACCGCATGGTGGCAGTCGCTCACCTCTTTAGAACACGCACTGCTCTACATCGCCATTCCCGCAACCCTGATCCTGGTCATTCAAACCATTCTTCTCTTTGTGGGCGGCGGCCTGGGCGGCGAAGATTGCGGAGACAGCCCGGATACCGATCTGGGCGGCGATTTGGACGGTGCCGGAGATCCGGACGCCGGTATTGACACCGCCGCGGAAGGCGGCTCCTTTGAAGGTATGGACGGCAGCGAAGGCGATCATCCGGTGCAGGCATCCGGCCCTCTCCACCTCTTTACCATCCGCGGCATCATCGCCTTCCTGACCCTGTTCAGCTGGGGCGCGCTGTGGCTGTGTCAGTTGGGTCTGCCCGGCTTTGCGGCAGTGTTCCTGGCCGTCCCCATCGGCTTTGCGGGCATGGTTGCCATCGCTCTCATCGTCCGCGAGGCCCTGCGCCTTCAGTATGACGGTACCCTGGACCTGCGCAACGCTCTGGGCCGGACCGGCGAGGTCTATCTGACCGTGCCTGCCGCCCGTTCCGGAACCGGCAAGGTCACCGTCCTGGTTCAGGAACAGCTGCGGGAGTTTGAGGCCCAGACCGACAGCCATCGCTCCATCCCTACAGGCGCCCCCATCCTGGTCGTTGGTCTTCTCGAAGAAACCCTGCTCGTACAAGAATTGACGTCCCAATCAACCTGACAAAAAAGAAAGAGAGGTAAACATGCCCTTTGACGGAATTTTTGGAATTGTACTCACCTGTGTCATCGTCGTAATCATCTTCTCTCTGCTGGTTTTCCTCATCAAGCGCTATAAGAAGTGCCCTTCGGACAAGGTCATGGTCATCTATGGTAAAGTAGGCAGCAACAAGGACGGCACCACCAAATCCGCCAAGTGTATTCATGGCGGCGCGGCCTTTATCTGGCCTGTCATCCAGGCCTACGAGTTCCTGGATCTGACCCCGCTGTCCATTTCGGTGGACCTGGAAAACGCCCTGTCCCGCCAGAACATCCGCATCAACGTCCCCAGCCGCTTTACCGTAGGCATCTCCACTGAGCCCGGGGTCATGCAGAACGCCGCCGAGCGCCTGCTGGGCCTGCGCCTCCAGGAGATCCAGGAGCTGGCCAAGGATATTATCTTCGGCCAGCTGCGTCTGGTGATCGCCACCATGGACATCGAGGAGATCAACACCGACCGGGACAAGTTCCTGGAGGCCGTCTCCCGCAACGTGGAGGGCGAACTCAAGAAGATCGGCCTGCGGCTCATCAACGTGAATGTCACCGATATCTCAGACGAGAGCGGCTACATCGACGCGCTGGGCAAGGAGGCCGCTGCCAAGGCCATCAACGACGCCAAGAAAAATGTGGCTGAGAAAGACCGCGACGGCTCCATCGGCGAGGCTAATGCCCGCAAGGACCAGCGCGTCCAGGTGGCCCAGGCCGACGCCACCGCCATCCAGGGCGAGAACGCCGCCAAGGTGGAGGTGGCCATGTCCAACGCCCAGCGCCGCGAGAAGGAGGCCGAGGCCACCCGCATCGCCACCGCCGCCGAGAAAATCGCCGCGGCCCAGGCCCTGGAGGAGGCCTATGCCGCCGAACAGAAGGCCGAGGCCGCCCGCGCCGCCCGTGAAAAGGCCACCGCCGAGGCCGACGTCATCGTCAAGACCGAGATTGAAAAGCGCAAGAAGGAGCTGGAGGCTGAGGCCGAGGCCGAGCAGATCCGCCGGAAGGCCAAGGGCGAGGCCGACGCCATCCGCCTCAAGATGGAGGCCGAGGCCAGCGGCGCCCAGGCCATCCTCCTCAAGCAGGCCGAGGGCCTGAAGGAGATCGTGGCCGCCGCCGGCGGGGACGCCAACGACGCCCTGCGCCTGATGCTGGCCGACAAGATGGAGGAGCTCATGCGCATCCAGGTGGACGCCGTCAAGAACGTGAAGATCGACAAGGTCACCGTCTGGGACGGCGGAGAGGGCAAGGACGGCAAGACCGCCACCGCCGGCTTTGTCTCCGGCCTGATGAAAACCATTCCCCCCATGAGCGAAATGTTTGACATGGCCGGGATGAACCTGCCTGAGTTCCTGGGCAAAAAGCAGGAGGCGGCCGCCCCAATTCCCGCGCCGGGGGAGGCTCCCCAGAACACCTCCGCAGAAGCGGAGAAGTAACCGTCAGATTTGCAGAGAAGCGCCGGATACGTCAGTGTCCGGCGCTCTCTTTTTGCTCCGCCGCCCAGCGGGGGCAGCCATCCCACAGGCGGCGGACCTTGATCCGGGGCTCGCTGCAGTGGCCGAAGGCCGTAGCATAATATTTGTCCTTGCCCTTCGCATAGTGGCGGAAAAAATGGCGGCAGGTTTCACAGCAGTTTTCCGGTGGAACTTTCATCTTCATTTTAATCACCTCAATTTAATTTTGCCATAATTTGAGCCAAAAGTCAATGGCTCAATTTGCGGCAAGCTATAATACTTCCGAGGTGATTGATATGGTTTATCCTAACATTCGGACACTCCGCGAAGATCGGGACTGGAGCCAAGAGTATGTTGCCAGCCAAATTTCGGTAAATCGCCGGACTTATTCGGGATATGAGACTGGAAACCGCACACTACCGCCGGAGGTGCTCATTCAATTAGCCGCCTTATATCAGACGAGCGTAGATTATCTGCTCGGTCTGACCGAAAACCCAACTCCTTATCGCTGATCGCCACCCAAAGGGGCGGGGGAGGCCGCGCTCCCGCGCGAGGGCCGCTGCCGCGGGGGCCTCCTTTCTCCACGTGGAGAAAGGAGCAAAGAGACGCCAGGGAGGGGTGTTTCGATTCCCCCCTCCCTGGACCCACCCCGCAACGACCAATCAGGGGGGCCTCGGCCCCCCTATTGGATGTACCCCCCGGAGCCGTTCTGGCACGGCTTTCCGGCGGCGGCGGCTTACTCCGTAACGCCCCCGCCGCTCGCGGGGACGGAGGACGAAGGACGGGGGAACAGAACGCCGATTGCCAGGCAAACGCCGACCTCCAAGCTCCCCGCACGGCGCTTCATGCCATCGGGCGGCCGGCACACCAACCTCTTGAATCGAAACGGCCTTCAAGTCTGGAAGGGCAACCGCGACGCGGGCCACCCGAGGCGCGGCAGCGCCTGTCACGTCCTCCTCTACGCCATCGGGCGCGGGTCGCAACTACTTATCTAAACCCTCTTCTTGAACCCTGAGGCCGCCATACCTCCCGTCCCACGGGGGTCCGGGGGCGGCGAATAGGGCATGGAACATGCCCGGCAGCCGCCCCCGGCGATTCTTTCCCCCCTTTCTCATCGCTGAGAAAGGGGGCCCCGCCGGAGGCGCCCCCCGGCGGGCTCCGCCCTCTAAAAAAATGTCCCCCGGACGCAATTGAACAGGTCCAGTAAAAATGGACAGTGACAAAAGCCCCCCTGATGTAGGAAAATAGACTACATCAGGGGGGCTTGTCATGGAGAAACGAAAATACACACATGTTCAAGTGCTGCTGCCGGAGATCAAGGCCATGCTGGCAGCGGGGAAAACCCAGCGCGAAATCGCAGAATACTTCGGTTTTTCGGATAAGCAGGTGGTAAAAGGGCTGCTTAAAAGAGAGCGGAGAAAAGGACGCAAGGTGGAAGCTGGCATCCATCCACGGCCCCAAGGACGGCCGAGAAAAGATGCTGCGCCAAGAGACCTTGTGGCAGAGCAGGCCTATGAGATCCAACGGCTTCGCATGGAAAATCAGCTGCTGCGGGATTTTCTGCACTTCACAGGAAGGAAGTGAGGGCAAAGGTAAAGTATCATATCATCTATCGTCACAAAACAGAGTATCCCGTGGCAGTCATGTGCAAATTCTTCGGAGTATCCAGAAGCGGCTGCTACGCCTTCGTTCATCGCCTGGGCAGGCCGGAGAAGGACGCGGCTCTTGCGGAAGTGATCGCACAGCAGCGGGAACGCAGCTTCCGTACCTACGGATACCGGCGGATGTGGTTGTGGCTGAAAAGTCAGAATATTTTCTGCAATCCTAAAACCGTGCTGCGGATCATGCAGAAATATGATTTGCTGTCTGAAATCCGTCGGCGCAGGAAATGGAAGCAGGTGGGGCAGCAGGTCCACAAATACAAGAACCTGCTGAACCGGGAGTTTCATGCGGACAAGCCCAACAGCAAATGGGTAACGGACATCTCTTACATCCACACCAAGCAGGGCGTACTGTACCTGTCCATGATCCGGGATCTCTATG
>ERZ773258.1699-NODE-1699-length-16225-cov-3.086580_pt1 | contig 16225 bp, 10 predicted proteins | sample MGYA00511962_ERZ773258 | MGnify/ENA primary metagenome ERZ773258 (study PRJEB29015, sample SAMEA2737755) | human gut metagenome | biome: human gut; feature: human-associated habitat; material: faeces | place: China | collected 2012 ... | reverse complement strand
ACTGCCGTCTTCTCCATTTCTGAGGAAGACTTTCATCCCTGGACACCAGAGGATCCCTTCCTCTATGATGCCCGGCTTTCCTGCGGCAGGGATCAGGTTTCCAGCTATTTCGCCATGCGTCTTTATTCCATTGAATCAAAAGCGCCTGGAGATATCCCTGTTTTCTGCCTGAATCATACACCCTGCTTCCTGATGGGCGCCCTGGATCAGGGCTACTGGCCGGAGAGTCTGTATACAGCTCCCTCCGATGAAGCACTGATCTATGATATCAAGGTAATGAAGTCTCTGGGATATAACATGCTGCGTAAGCATATCAAGATAGAAATGGCGCGCTGGTATTACCACTGTGACCGTCTTGGCATGATCGTCTGTCAGGATATGGTTAATGGGGGCGGCTCTTATTCCATGCCCCTTGTAAGCTACCTTCCTACCGTTTCCCAGACCCTGTGCAATCAGATCCGTGATCACAATTATTCTCTGTTTTCCCGTAAGGATGAGACGCACCGGAACCGTTTCGAGCAGGAATGCAGGGACACTGTTGCTTACCTGAAATTTTTTCCTTCCATTGCTATTTACTGCCCTTTTAACGAAGGCTGGGGACAATTTGATGCCATCCGCATCACAGACATGATAAGGCAGCTGGATCCCACTAGGCTGATCGACTCTGCCAGTGGCTGGTTTGATCAGGGATGTGGGGATTTTGTCAGTGTCCATAATTATTTCCGGAAGCTTTCCGTTCCTGTGGAACACTTTTTGGGGAAACGTCTGAAGAACCATTCCTGTCCGGACGGTAGAGCCAGATTCCTGTCCGAATACGGTGGTCTTGCCTGTCAGATCAAAGGGCACACCAGTGTTGACCGGATCTTTGGCTATAAACACTATGACACTCTGCCACAATTTCAGGAGGCTTACAGCAGGCTCATACAGGATTCTCTCCTTCCCCTGAAGAAAAAAGGACTTTCCGGAGCAGTATATACACAGGTATCGGACGTAGAAGAAGAGGTCAACGGTCTTATGACCTATGACAGAAAGGTAATCAAGGTTCCCGTTCCTGCAGCTTCTGAACAGGAATTATGATACCGGCATAATGGGCATCCGCATACATTTTGGCATTTTTCCTGACATTTTGGCACTTTTCCTGATTTTCTCCGGCATACTATGTATAATATTTTCAGACAATGTAATAGGATTTTCACATCCGGAATGGAGAAGCTATGGGAATTGGAGAAATACTGGGGGTCAGGACGATCAAGATCAGCACCTCGTCCCCTTACTCACTGGAAGAATTTTTTGAAAAAATCAAGGATACACCCTTTGATGCCGGCAAGCCTGCTCTTGTCAAGGATGGTCTGACCTATGTGATCGCATTTCCTCAGATTGACAGGAATAATCAGGTGCAGATTATTGGAAATAAAGGCCTCTTTTACGTTCAGAGAAGTGTCCAGCCAGCCGGCATTGATAAGATGGTCGCCAATATGGCTCTTGAAAAGCTGACAGATGGTCTGACCGGTCTTTCCGGTGCTTTTGGCAGTGCCAAGAAGAAGTGCATGGAGCTTGCTCAGAATACTGCCGATATCATTCTTGCCATGAATTTGTAAAAACATATATAATTATTCATATTTTTCTATGCTATAATAACAGGGTTAACTATTTAAGTCACCCTGTTATTATCTTATTAATTACTTACAAGGATAACTATATGATTATTTACCTTTGCGATGATTCCCAGGCTGATCTGATGCGGCTTTCCCATTATCTGTCCAGGGCAATCTCCCACCTCAGCACAGAAGTAACCATCCAGTCTTTTACTTCCGGCAGGGATCTTCTTACAGCCTTTGCAGCTGCCGTAGAAAAGCCTGTCCTGCTCTTTCTGGATATTTATATGCCGGACAGTGATGGCATGCAGACTGCCGTCACGCTCCGTGAAAATGGTTTTACCGGCGGCATTATTTTTACCACCAGCTCCACCAGCCACGCCATGGACAGCTATAACGTAGACGCCCTGTATTATCTGCAAAAGCCCTATGACAGCACAGACTTTCTGAATGCCATAAAGCGCTGCTCCAGTATTCTGAAGGATGCTTCCAAAACCTATACCTTCCTGTCCAAGGGCAGTAAAGTGCAGATTCCCCTGAAGGATATTCTTTTTTTTGAAACAGGCAGACATGTGACCCTTCTGCATACTCCCTCCGAGGTGCTTTCGTTCACCAGAGTACTTTCGGAGGTCTGTACGGATTTTGCAGATAATCCTGACTTTATCAGAGTCGGTCACAGCTATCTGGTCAACCGGCTTTATATTTCATCCTTTACAGAATCTGAGATCACCATGACCGATTCCACGGTGATCCTGATCCCGTCAAGGCTGCGCAAGGCAATCTGCCAAAATCTCCGGGAGCCCCTGGGCTGACCTGCGGATTGCTTATATTTTTTCAAAAAAGGAGAGAGCCACCCAACGGGCAGTTCTCTCCTTTTCTAATATAGATCATTCTGATATAGATCACTTTGCTTTCACCGAAAGCAGACAGCTTCCTGATTTTTACATAGCATCTACAACAGCATCCAGTACATCAAGTAATGTAAGCATGGTGTCGTTTAATGTCTCAGCATCCAGCTCTGTAATCGCATCCTGGGAAATCTCTCCCATCTCATTCATTATGTCTGCAGTCTGAGCAAGTGCATTCTCGATCTCGTCATTCTGCTCGATCTCATCGGACATATAAGCATCATAAACCGTATTGTAAACATCGGTCAGTGTTGCGTAGTTGTCCTGAAGTGCTGCAAAGGTTTCATCAGAGCATGCCTCATCAGCTGTGCTCTCTCCATCTCCGTTTACTTCCATGGCATCAACGATACCTGAAAGTCCATCAAGGATGTCCATCATTGCACCATTTAAGGTTTCAGCATCTGCCTCTGTAATAGTATCCTGGGAAATCTCTCCCATTTCATTGATCACATCTGCAGCCTGGTTCATCAGATCTTCGATCTCAGCATCACCAGCGATCTCATCGCTTTCATACAGATCCTTCACCTGATTGTAAGCATCAACCATGACAGCATAATTATCCTGAAGTGTTGCAAAGGTTTCATCAGAGCATGCCTCATCGGATGCTGCGTCCTCTGTTGTTTCTACGTCTGCGGTTTCTGTGGTTTCTGCGGTTTCTGCAGAGCCTCCACATGCTGTAAGCATGGACATCGCCATTACACCTGCTAATACTACTGCTAAAATTTTCTTTTTCATTTTTTTCTCCTTTACATATGTTTATCTTTCACACAGATGAGATTATATGAAATTCCAGGCGATTTTACAACCCCTGACTGCCAATTTGTAGCGCAAACTGCCAAATTGTAAATAATCGATTTTCTTTTTACGTAAATTCGTTTTATATCCTGTGGTCACGTATCTTCCATATCCTCCGGATAGAACCATATATTCCCTTCCTCATCTATTTCCTGCGTGATATAAGGTGTATAGTACACATTTCCATAAATATCATGAAGCTCAAAGCTGTAAAAATAATACCCTGCCGGCAGATAATCATACGTCAGCTCTACCTCCCCGTCTACTGTACAGGCATCTCCAAGATACCACTCTTCTGTATCATCATCCAGAGACGTCCAGTAATAAACCGGCTCGAACACATCGCCATCCTCCAGTTCGTAAACCTCACGTGAGGCTGCCCCGGTTTCCGGATCGATACCGTCCCATATCCCGATCACCGACCACTCTCCATACTCCCAGTCATATTCTATCCTGAGTGCTGTGTCGTATTCCCCGTTCAGCATGATCTCACAGGCATAAATGCTGCAGGTATCCGTACTCTCTGCCAGCTCAAGCGGCAGCATAACTCCATCTGCTGTCAGCCAGAGTCCATCGAAATCATCCCTGATCAGATTGTTTTCGTAATCATAATAAATCTCTTCTGTAGACCCCACATAAAAGATTCCATCCTCTCCATCATTCACAAAAACACTGCAGCAGGCATAGGCCAGCTCATCCATATCCTCAAATTCCACAACATAATTTCCATTGCAGTCAAAATAGATATCTGCGATCCCCAGTTCACTTTCGTCCACAGAAGCAAATTCCCCTATATTTGTCGTAGGATTGGAAATACCGGCTGCCGAAATTCCAAACAGCTCTGCCAGATCTGCAATATCCTGTAAAAGGGAGCTGTTGTCATAATCCTGTGCACTTCCTGTTCCGGCACCGTAAGCCACCTTATCCACCAGTGCATAATAATAATTGCACGGACACAGCTGCGCAAATGTCTGAAGCTCTTCCGATCCCTGGACAGAGATCGGATAATAAACAGAAAGTCCTCCAGCCTGCTTATGCAGCCGCCCATTCACATTATAGACCACACACTCTTCCAGCTTTTCCCTTGCTCTTTCTATTTCCTCTCCATAATCAGACAGATTATCCAGCATCATACCAAGATCAACCATATTGGTATAACCCTCTGCCCTCGTATTTCCTCCAAAATTATCTGCCCCAAGGATCTTTCTTGCCGCATCTCCCAGGTCATCCTGTTCATATACCACCTGAAAAGCCTGATTACATGCCTGCACCAGATCATCGATCCCAGACAGCTCCGTTACAGAAAAGGTTGCCATTTGCTGTGCATCTGCCTCCCGGCAGTGGACATAATAATCCTCACAGATCTGCTTTCCCAGTGCCTTTCCGTCCGCAGCCGGATTTTCAGCCAGATAATCCAGCATTCCTGTATAGTCCCATCCCGTTCCCGGCTCATACTCTTCAGACGCATAGAGATAACGTGCATATGGCACCAGCTGATTAGCCACTTCTAATGTGCTCATCAGGCAGGCATCAAAGCCGATAAATTCAAACCGGTCTGTCATACTGTCATAGACCCGGTCAAAGGCAGCCGCCATTTCAGCAACGCTCAGACTATCATATTCATACTGTTCATCAAAGCACACACCATTAATGCTGCCGCTTCCATGATCCCACAGAATCACTCCCATCCTTTCAGCCGGGTAATGCTGCACACCCCATACCAGAAACTCTGACAGTGTCCCTGCATCTCCCATATTGGCATTCGGTCTTTCATCTACCTTTTGCAGCTCTCCGTTTTCCAACACAAACCGTTCCAGCCTATCATCCGAAATATCCTGATACCAGTAACTGGAGCCTCCCGTCTGATAAACTACCCGGATCTGCTGTGACGGATATGCAGCCAGTGCTTCCTCAATATCATCACTGGCTGCTCCTCCGTCAGACTCAAGATCACTTCCGCAAAGATACACAAAGATCGTCCAGCCATCCTCTCCCATCGGAATTTCCTGCTCTCTTGATCTTCTGTCGATCACAAGCTTCCCGTTTTCCTGGGATATGACAGTTCCCCTCTCTGACAGACTGACAGTGCTCCCGCTGTCTTCTATTCCATCTTCTCCTTCTGTTTCCTGTTCTTCCTCATAGAAGTCTTCCTCATCCTCCAGAAGCCACTCAATAAAACCACAGCCACTGAGCATTCCTGTCAAAAGGCACAGCACTGCCAAAAGCCCCGGAATACTTATTCTTCTTTTCCAAACTCCTTTGTTTACCTTCATCCCTTTTCTGTAATCCCCTTCTTTTCCTGTCATTCTGCAAAGTTCAGTATAACTCCATATTACAGACTATACATGACATACGCTGTATGATACAAGAAAAAATGCCAGATTGTATCTGAAACTGCCAGATTGCCTGCTGTGACGCAAAAAGACCTGACAGCTTTCACCATCAGGTCTTCTCTCTGTTCTTTATAAAATTCCGTTTCCGGCACTCCCGGAAATCTATTTGGCAGCCTTGTCATCCTCTGCTGCTTCCTCAGCTTCTGTCTCAGGTACTACATTGTGTACTGCTGTTACAGTAACAACTGGTGTGTCTGGATCTGTCATCAGAACGATATCTTTATCTTTGGCAATATCCAGATCTCTTACCTTAACGGTATCACCGATCTTCAGGGTGCTTAAGTCAACCTTAACGCTGTCTACCAGTGCAGAAGGCAGTGCCTTGTAGGAAACCTCCTTCAGAAGCTCCTGTGCAACACCAGCTGCCAGCTTATCATGGTTCACCAGAATAACCTCTGCAACAGAATGTACCTTCTCGCCCTGTACCAGTGCCTGAAAGTCGATCTCATCTACTCTTCTCGCCAGTGCATTGTAATCGATCTCCTTGATCAGTACATCATATGCCTTGCCATCTACCTCCAGCATAATCTGGCTGCCCTTATGATCTGTAGTAAGAATACGGTTTACTTCCTGCGCGTTCATCTTAACGGGAATAGATCCTTCGATCTCACGTCCGAAAACGTTGCCTGTTACATAGCCTTCTCTTCTCAGTCTCTTTGCTTTGATCTCCATGCTTCTTTTTTCAGCTTTTAAAGTATTCATTTGTCTTTTCCTCCAAAAATCTGAATTGCTTAGCATTCCTCGTGTTAAGTATTCTTTTTCCTTGTTACAGATGTATTATAACACGCATATTCAAAACAGATTAACCAAAAATTTTTATTTTTTTGGAAAATAATTGTACAATTTTTCCGTTTTTATCTGTCTTTGCTTCTCTTTTTTGCTATAAATACTATCGCTGCACCGCCAGCTATTCCGGCGCCAAGGACGGTCAGTAAGATGATCCAGAGGATCCGGCCACCACTGCTGTCAGCAGTTTTCCCTGTTTCCGTAGTGCCGGCGGTAGTTTCCGTAGTGCCGGTGGTATCAGGAGTGCTCTCCGGCTCTCCAGAGCTGACCGTACTGTCTGCTCCGGGAACCGTTTCTGTCCCGCCAATATTTCCTGTGTCAGTCATATCCCGGTCATTCTTTGCCTCTTCGATATCAAGGAAGCTTCCCGTTGTCACAGCCTGGTCTTTCAAGCCTCCCTGCCAGATTCTGGCAATGCTTTGCTCTGCATCGCCGGTACCTTCCTTCCATTGCCCGAAAGCATCGGATCCCAAACGCTCTCCTGCTCCTGGATTTTGATCATGGCTGCCGTTCTCAGTAGCAGTATCCTTTACCGTCTGCCGCGCTATCAGTGCGAGCTGTGGTGCAGATTCATTTCCTGCACTGTCCTTTGCCGTCAGATACATGGCATCACCGTTTTCTCTGCCATCCAGTACACCGGTGACAGTGAAGCTGCCATCGGCTGCGGCCCGGGTGCTCTCACCGCCATCTTTGCCGTAAAGGATCTCACTTCCCGCATCCGCCATTCCTGTGATCTGATATTTCCCCGTAGTCCTGTCGGCGTAGAACATCGGATCGGAAAGTGTAAGCATGGGCGCTGTATCGTCTCTGCTTACCAGCAGGAATTTACTGGTCACATCCTCAGCTGAACTGTCTTTTATCCCGGTAATTCCATCAATCCTGAGCATCAGACTGCCTTCAAAATCAGGAATCGTATATTGGCCGTTCCCATCAGACGTAATCACGTTTCCTGTGTCCATTCTCGTTACCCTAAAGTCTGCGCCCTGCACATTGCTGCTCACAGACAGCGTATTTGAAGCACCGCCAATATAAGCGTGGAACACACCGTTTTCATCTGGTATGCAATCTGTTCCATTGACTTTGAGCGTAAAATCAAGCGGCTGATATTCCGGCAGATATTTATCAGTAGAAAATGTCTCCTCACTGTAATACTTTCCCTTTTCAACAGTGCTGTATGCTCTCACACCCACTTTATATCTTTCATTTGCAGACAGGTTTTTGGATTCCCCTGTTTCTTCTCCACCCACGGTCAGCGCCATATTGATGGAGGTTGTTTTCTTATCAAGGTCATAGCCAAATCCGGTATCGACCCAGTCGCTTCCCTTCTGCTGATAAATCCGCACAGCGTAACCATCAGCGTCTGTTACGGCTTCCCAGCCGGCGCTCATAACCTCGTTTCCGGCAAGCTCCAGTGTCACATTTTGAGGCTTGCCTGGCTGATTGCTGTTTGTATAAGAAATCTGCTCATCAAACTGCTGATTGGCAATGGCCGCCAGGGCAGTTTCATTCTCACCATCCCCATCAAGATCCGCCGTTTTTTCCATCATCAGGAAGGAGGTCACATAGTAGCTGCCCGTTGGCGCCAGTGCACCATCCGTTGGGATACTGACCGAAATATTATTCGGAGCATCAATCTGCCGTTCGTCAATCAGGTAATCTGCTCCCCCCTTAGTATTGGCAAAATATGTACGCAGCACATAGGTCGTATTTTCTGCTGGATGCTTCACCTGCCCGGAAAGCTCCTTATTGCTGCTGTCCAGATTCAGCTTAAGCTCCTCGAACGGTTCCACATCAATTCCCTTCTCATCCGTAAAGCTCAACCCGTTTCCTGCACTGACAGAATAAGTGCCGCCTTCTTTCAGCCTCATAAGAGCCAGATGATATACCTTGCCATCATCCTCCGATTTCTTCATATTGGCAATAATCGTCGCATTGATCTCTGCATCAGGATCAGTGGGATCTTTCCCCTCTTCTATCCAGTTGATATTGATGTCATTACTATCCTTCTGAATCTTCAGATTATCCTTGATATCTTCCTCCGTGGCAGTACCGTCAAAGGCCAGCAGGATATACGGCGTCTTTCCTTCGCCTCCATCCACCGTGATTTCTGCCTGGATTTTACCGCCATTTCTCGGTACAGGAGCCTTTCTGACAGGACGCTTGCTTACATCCTCTACCTCTTCCTCAGACGCCGGTGCTTCCTCTGTCTCCGTACCGGCTGTATTTCCGCTCACTGTAGTTTCTTCCTCGCTCTCCTGCGCTTCTGTCTTTGTTTCACTGGTGTTTTCCTGCACGGCTTCTTCCTGCACCTCTGTCCCGCCGATGACTTCCTGTGCGGCTGCTTCCTGCACTTCTATCTCGCCGATGGCTTCCTGTGCGGCTGCTTCCTGCACTTCTATCCCACCGATGGCTTCCTGTGCGGCTGCTTCCTGTGCGGCTGCTTCCTGCCCTGTGCTTTCCACGACAGGTGCAGCGGAAGGAGTCTCGACAAGTGCTTCGGAAGGAGTCTCGACAGGTGCTTCGGAAGGAGTCTCGACAGGTGCTTCGGAAGGGGTCTCGACGGGTGCTCCGGAAGAGGTCTCGACAGGTGCTCCGGAAGGGGTCTCGACAGGTGTACCGGAAGGGGTCTCGACAGGTGTACCAGAAGGGGTCTCTGTGGCAGTCTCCCCATTTCCTTCCGTTGTGGATTCCGGCACGGCAGCTGATGGCTCCGCGGCTTCTTCAGTATATATATCCAGTACATCCTCTCCGCAGTCCTCTAACAGCATTCCCTGTACGATCGGTGTCACACCTTTATCCTCCCAGTTCCACTCGGGCAGATAGCCGAACACCTTGACCTCAATATCCCAGCCGCCGCCCTTTCTGAAGTCGGTTTCTACAATCTGCGGCACAAGTACCCATACCCTGGCATTGGCGAGCCAGTTTCCGACATAGGCCATCGCACCGATGTAAACATCGACATTTTCAAAGGCCTGCTTCATGCCTTCCTCAACACTGACGTTCCTGATCGGAAAGGTCGTCTGACCGCCCACGATGAGATTGATGTTTGCAACGTCAACACCAAGACCGCCAATAGCGCGTATATTCTCCGGGATCTGTACTCTTCCTCCTACTGTACCATTCGCCCCGATACCGAGATAAACCCGGTCATTACTGTCATTCACACCACCAAAGGCTCCAAGCCTGATCGCACTGTCCAGCTTGATGACATTGATCTCTGTGCTGGGCAAAGCCACCTCTAGCTCCTTCGAGCCAACAAAATACACGCCCTTGTAGCTGACATTTCCGTAACTGCGCTCCTGCCCCTCAAGCTTAAGGGAGTAGCCAAAGCTATCCACGATCGATGCATTCGTTCCTACAAGTCCGACATCGGTCGCCTTAAGAGAGATTTCACTTGGTCCAAGAACCACATTGCCGGTTCCCTCGATCAAATGCATATAGGTACCCGTCAGGGCACCGCGCAGCTTGATCGGCGGGATAGCAAAGTAGTCACCGTTCACAGTGCTTGCCAGATTTTTAAAGCCTGCGCCTCCTCCATTGAGCTGTCCGACAGGAATCGGAGGAATCAGAACGATACCCGGACTCGCCTTGACATAAAACCACAGGTTATCCGGAAGCAGGGATCCGTCCTTTTTGCTGCGCACCAGTGCAAGCTCCGCTTCTGTTTCAAAAAGATCCATGGCATTCAGCTTCAGGCTGAAGGCATAAAGCTCCCTGCCCTTGAAGGTATTGACCTCACCCTCCACCTCCGCAAGCTCCAGCCCTATCAGGCTGGCAGTATTGAATTTGCCCGTAGCATGGATGCCGTTAACTTTAAACTCATACCTCTCATTTAAACCATATCCCAGCTCTGTAAGGGAAAACTCCGCACCATCAAAAATTGTCTGAAAACCGATGTCCCCGTTAAAGACAAGATTTCCTTCTGTATCAGTATCCGCCTGCTTCAGCTTCACCGAAGCATAGGGAATATCCACGAAGACGATAGCATCGTTTTTATCAGGATTGATCCCGAACTGGAATCCCTCCTTTACAAGCGTAATTTTAAGCTCACTCTCTCCGCCGCTTTTAGGCTGATAGAACTTGAAGGTCGGTGCGTTGAGGCTCACGCCCTTCTGTTCCACACTGCCATCCCTATGGATGACTAGGCTTCCCTTTTTAGTATCCCATGTCGCAGCGACAGATGGGGAAAGCATGGCGGCACCGCCAGTGAAGGTAAAGGCTTCACCGTTTTTGCTCTCATAGTCTCCGTTAATAAGTGCAATGGGACTGGCACCGTACTGCTTTTTCAGTGCCTCCAGTGCAGCTCCATCTGCCACAGGCTCCACTCTCACACCGCCCTTTGAATCAGCAAAGGCAGCAAGCTGCTTCGCATAGATGGAAGAATCAACCTTGTCCGGTTCAGAAGGCACCGTTGCGGCTGCTGACTTCAGCTCACGGAATCCCCAAAGGAAGTGAGCCGATCCTTCTGAAATATACTCCCGGCTATAATCGTGTCCAACAGTGCTTCCGAACTCCACACGGGTATTTATAGGCTTATCACCCGGCTCTACACTGACAGACGTTGGAAGCGCCACACGGATTGGCTTGTCCTTGCCGGAAGAGGACTGAATCTCCTTTTCATAGTAATCCGACAGCCCTGCAAAGGGATTTGCCCAGGGATATGCATCCACATAGGCCTCCGTAATGTAAACACCGTCTACATCTCCCCACTCGGAATACCCCTTGGGAACAGTCTTTGTATTCAGATTTTCCACCGGAGCGGTGAATACCGAGTTTTCCGTAGTGATCTTCAGCGGTTTCCCATCCTTTTCCTGCGGTACTGTCGTACGGCTCATTTTAATGGCCGGACCGCCTGGCTTTTCCAGGACAGAGCTATGACCCATGCCGGTAAAACCGTTGATCGAATACCCACAGGTAATATTATAATCTACATCCTCTGGCATGCTGTCCTCATCAATGAGAACATCGCTGACCGAAGACAGTACTCCCCAGGTGCCCTTTTTGGATGACCCGCTCTCCTTAAGCTGCACAAGCTCATAATAGACCGTCATCGTTGCAGTGATGTGGTTCATTGCTGTCAGCAGGGAATATTCTGCCTTGATCGCCGATGTAGACCCGTTCGGTGTCTTTTTTGTAAATTCTGCCTTTTTCAGCTCCACCACCGCAGGATCGGCAACCTCTTTACCACTCCCGTTCTCATACATGATGAAATTGCACCACATAATCTGGCTGTTACAGAAGATATTGTCCTCACCATCAGGCTTCGCGGTCGGGACTGTCGTAAGGTATGGTGTGGAGCCGAAAAATCTGCGCAGCGCCACACGGATATAACCGTTCTGCAGGACAAGCGCCCCATCCTCCAGTGTGATCTGTTCCACGGTTGCAGGGTTTGTCGGCCAGATATCTCCTGCAAATGCCAGCGTCTCTAATGGCAGGGCGCTAAATAGCAGGATCAGTGTCAATAAAAAGGATATCGCCTTCTTCATAGTATATAATTTCTCCTCCTCTCCGGATCGTTCAGTTGAATCGTTCGGAACGTACGATAAAAAACATCTTATTTATATAGGTACATGAAATCCGAAAAACTCTCACCTCAGAATCAAATTTTTTTAAATGTTTTTCCTCCCCTTTACAAAGGAAAAGAGGGTTCCTTTGAACCCTCTTTGCAAGTGCCGTAAATTCAAGACCGCTACTGCTTATCCGTCTTTTTTATTATGCTGCGATTATCATCTGCCTCTATTTTTTACCTCTCGGATCACATACTGGTTCCGTCCCTTTTCCTTCGCTTCATACAGCGCCTCATCTGCTATCCGGATCAGTTCCTCCACATCCGCCTGTCTGCCTCCAGCAAGGAAGGCACAGCCAACGCTTGCCGTCACCAGACTTCCCTCTTCACTCTTAAGGTGCATATCCTCTATCAGAAGCTGAAGCCTCCTGCCAAGATTCTGATAAGTGATCCCATGCAGCAGGACATAGAATTCGTCTCCGCCAAATCTGCCAAGCAGATCCTCCTGCCGGAAGGTACTCTTCATCCTGTCTGCTGCCTCTTTCAGCAGTTCATCTCCTGCCACATGCCCATATGTGTCATTCACCTGCTTGAAATTATCCATATCAAAGAAAACAAGCGCCATATTGACATCCTCTGAGCTGGACAGCACATTTTCGGCAGCCCTCTTAAATGCCTCTTTATTCAGCAGTCCTGTCAGTCCATCCGTCTGTGACTGCTTCTCCAGTGTTGTCCGCAGGCGCTGTCCCTCCTGCATATGCTCCTTATATTCCTGTGTCTGGTAATACATATAATAAAAGGTCGTAGAAAGCACGATCACAGCCCGTCCCGTGAAACGCACCTTGATCACTGCCTCAAGCACCATATTTATAATGATCAGCGTCACCGTTGATATAATAATGGCAGACTCCATCACAGGATTTTCCTTTGCATTACGGATGGCGAAAACTATCACCAGAAGCAGATAAAAAACCGTAATGATCTGGGAAGAATAACCTAAAGGTCCCCGGATGAATCTGTTATCGGGTGAATAGGAATAAGCAATATCTGTAAAAAATGCAGAAAAAGCGATCAGTGCATTAAGACAGAGAGGGATTAGCAGCAGGATCCCTCTTTTTCTGCTGATTTCTCTCTGCATGGTGCACCACAATATCATGAAGGCAAGCACCGGCCTTATCGTATATCCCAGTGCTGACAGCAGGATCCTGTGCATTGTCGGATAGGGAAGCCCTGCTGTTACAAGCTCACAATTATAGAAAATAAGCTCCAGCAGCTCCAGACCCATGATCCAGTAAAAATTATACTTCAGCTTTTTTTCCATAGAGGTATTCGTATATAAAAAGACAAACAAATAAATTAATCCGATCACCGATGCCGTATTGATCATGATCCACAACTGCAAATCCATAAGCTTCTCCTTTCTGGTACTTCAGTACTAGTTCCGATTTTATGATAAGCTTATCCTATTTCCTTCAGAATTGCAATAAAAAAATGCAATAAAAAAAGCCCTCACGGACTTTTTTATAACTGGTTCACGATATTTTCCGGTCTTCTGCCCTCTGTCATGTCCTGTACTGCCTGCCAGAGTATTCTGTGGGACCGTTTCATGGAGCTTGCTGTGGCTCCGCCGACATGCGGTGAAAACAGGATCCTGTTTTCAAATCCCTCCGGCAGATGCAGCAGCGGATTTTCTATTGTTGTCGGTTCCGGGAACACCGTATCCAGTGCGGCTCCGGCTATCCTTTCTTCCACGATCGCCTGCACCAGTGCTTCATTATCAACCAGATCTCCCCTGGCTGTATTCACAAGAAACGCCTCTCTCTTCATCCTGGTGAGGAACTCTGCATTTACCATATTCCTTGTATCATCAGTTACTGCGCAGTGAAGACTGACCACATCACAGACAGAAAGCAGCTCCTCCTGCGTCAGATACGTCACATGAAATGCCTTTTCCGTTTCAGGATCCTTTCTGTGAAGAGAGGAATAATACAGCTCACAGCCAAAGACATGAAGTCTCTCTGCTGTTGCTTTGGCGATATCCCCAAAGCCGATCAGACCTATCTTACAGTCAGATACCTCCTTCAGCCCTTTTACCATCATGGCTTCCTTCATCTGCATCTGTTCCCCGATCCGTTCTCTCCGGTCTCCCTCTGTTATCTGCCGCAGGAAGCCCAGGATCAGCAGAATTGTCTGTTCCGCAACTGCACCGGCATTGGCGCCCTTGCAGTTGCACACATATATCCCGGCCTCTCTGGCTGCTTCCACGTCAAAGCCGTTAAATCCGACTCCTTCTGAATGGATCATTTTTAAATGTGGCAGTCCCTCTATGGCAGCTCTGCTGACCTTTGTCATAGGGTCTGCTGCAAGAAACTCACAATCTCTTCCGGCAGCAATGATCTCCTCATCAGAAGCTCCTCTTGGCAGGAATATCTTTTCTATCGTCCTGGTGACAGGGATATCCTCCGGCATATGTCTTGCGTACCGGTCCTCTGCACCAATAATCAGTATCTTCATTTTCTTTCTTGTCCTCCCGCGTTCAGGTCATATTCATTACAGACCATAGGCCTTTGCCAGCTTTTTGAATGCCTCCACTGACCTTTCTGCTTTCTCTGTCTGCACACAATAGGATATCCGGAAATATCCAGGACATCCGAAGCTGTCACCGGGAACCAGTACCAGATTGTATTCCAGTGCCTTCTGGCAGAATGCCATTGCATCCTCCTCAAGTGCCTTGGGGAACATATAAAAGGTTCCTCCCGGCTCCTGACAGGTATAGCCCATAGCCGTCAGCTCTTTATACAACATTCTGGCATTTGTTTCATAAACCGTCAAGTCAGAAGTTTCCCCACACATTCTTCCTGCCACATACTGGATAAGAGAGGATGGGCAGTTATGTCCTATGCACCTGGAAATCTGCGCACACATATCAATGATCAGCTCAGCCATGCTGCAGGCCGGGTTCACTGCCACATATCCGATTCTTTCCCCCGGCAGGGATAACGATTTACTGAACGAATAACAGATGATCGTATCTGCATAATAGTCGGAGACAAAGGGATTGTCCACTCCCGCAAAAACGATCTCACGGTATGGCTCATCTGAGATCAGATAAATGGTATGTCCAAGCTCCTCTGATTTCTGCGTCAACAGTGCTGCCAGCCTTTTGACCGTTTCTGTTGAATACACAACTCCAGACGGGTTATTTGGTGTGTTGATAAGAACTGCAGCTGTTTTTTCTGATATCTCCTGCTCTAACAGATCAAAATTAATCTGAAAGCTTTCTGTATCCGCAGGTATGATCTTCAGCGTCACACCCGCTCCTTCAATATAGGGCTTATACTCAGGAAAATATGGTGCAAAGGTAATGATCTCTTCCCCGGGACTGGCAACTGCACGTACAGCATGTGCCATGGCCGCACAGGCGCCGCTTGTCATGAAGATATCTCTGTAGCTGAAGGGTATCCCAAATCTTTTCTGCAATGACGCAGCGATCTGCTTTCTGACCTCCAAGATACCATGACTTTCACTGTAACCATGCAGCAGCACCGAATCCATACCAGTCAGCAGCTCTTCAAAAACTGCATTCAGGTTTTCCGGTGCAGGCACACTGGGATTTCCAATAGAAAAATCAAATACATTTTCTGCACCGATCTTCTCTGCGATCGCATTTCCCTGGCTGTTCATCTTCCTGATCACAGATTCTCCTTTTAACATACTTCTGAATTTTGGTGAAATCATAAAACTGCCTCCTGTTCCTTTCTATGCGCCAAGATATGCTTTCTTGATATTATCATTTGCAAGCAGCTCTGACGCCTTACCACTCATGCTGATCCTTCCAGTTTCAAGGACATACGCCCTGTCTGATACAGCCAGTGCCATCTTTGCATTCTGCTCCACCAAAAGGACGGTGATCCCATTCTGATGAAGCGTCTTTATAATATGAAAGATCTCCTTTACAAGGAGTGGTGAAAGTCCCATAGACGGCTCATCCATCAGCACAATTCTGGGATTGCTCATCAGGGCTCTTCCTGTTGCCAGCATCTGCTGCTCTCCTCCTGACAGGGTTCCTGCCAGCTGCTTTTTTCTCTCAAGAAGCCTTGGAAAATACTCGTAGACCATATCCATATTCTTCTTGATCTGGCTCTTATCATTCATGATATAGGAGCCCATCTCCAGATTTTCCTGTACACTCATCTGGGTAAAGACGTGCCTTCCCTCAGGCACATGTGCCATTCCGATCCG
>ERZ773258.1696-NODE-1696-length-16232-cov-4.103418_pt1 | contig 16232 bp, 14 predicted proteins | sample MGYA00511962_ERZ773258 | MGnify/ENA primary metagenome ERZ773258 (study PRJEB29015, sample SAMEA2737755) | human gut metagenome | biome: human gut; feature: human-associated habitat; material: faeces | place: China | collected 2012 ... | reverse complement strand
TTTGCGCACTTTTTTTGCGCGGATGTTCCGGCTGCTTCGCTGTTCTGAGGTTTTTCCGGATTTGGCGGTTATCCAGTAGGACCTTTTTATCATCAGCATGCTATGATGTGCTGGTATCCAATTCGGTTTGCAAAAATTACCGGCGGGACACAATGCCGGGATTCATTCCCACTCCACTGCGCAATCAAATAAAAGCATCGAACGGATGCGGGGACGGTCAGCAAATGGAAAAGACACCGCGCGATTTTATTTTTGATAATCTGCTGTCCATGTCGGCGTACTGGGCCTGTACGGGCGCCATCATTGCCAGCCTGACGGCGTATTACGGCTTTTCACTCGCACTTTCCAACGTGGTGACAGGCCTGAGCGGCACGCTGCCCGTTCTGCAGCTGGCCGGCGGCCTCGCCTACGAGCGCACGGGCCGTCCGCTGCGCTTTTTGCGCCTGTGCAACGGCGCATGGCGCGTGCTGCTGCCGATGGTGTTCTTTTCGGTTCTGCTGCCCCGGGTGGCCGGCGCGCCGCTCATGGTGGCGAGCTATGTGCTGGCCATCGGCATTTATCAGTTTGCGTGTCCCTCCCAGACGGACTGGCTGGTGAGCAGTGTGGAAGGCCGTGTTCGGGGGGATTATTACTCGGTGCGCGAAATGTTTTTCATGCTTACATATACCGGCGTATTCTGTGCGGTGAGCCTGATCATCGACCGGGCGGCCCGGCGCGGCGCGCAGCAGGCGGGCTTTTTGAACGTGGGCGTGCTGGAGACCGTGCTGCTGGCCGCCAGCCTGACGGTGCTGCTGCGCCTGCCCGCGCCCGAAAAGCCCGAAAAAGCGCCTCGCACACGCGCTGCAGCCTCGATGCTGGAGCCGCTGCGTAACCGCCGCTTCCGGCGCGTGATGCTGACAAATATGGTGTGGAGCCTTTCGGGCATGTTCATCGGCGGCTTTGCCGCAGTGTATCAGATCCGTGTGCTGGAGCTGACGTTTTTTGAGATTATGCTCTGGGTGACGGCAGGTAACCTGTGCCGTTCTTTGTGCACGCCGCTGATGGCGCGCCTGGCCGCACGCATCGGCTGGAAGAACGTCACCGCGCTGACCATTGCGATGATGGCGTGCGTGGCGGCGCTGTGGGCGGCGGCCACCCGGCAGAACGCAGTGTATTTGTTCCCGGTGCTGTCCATTCTGGGCGCCGTGCCGTATGCGGGTATGGGCGTCGGTTTTTTGAAAATGCAGGTGGCTACCAGTCCCGCCGCTACGCGCAGCATGTATTTTTCCGTCAACTCTTTGTTCAACGGCGGCACAGCGCTGCTTGGCTCGGTGCTGTGCTCGGCCCTCATCGGCGTGCTGGAGGTATACCCGCCCCAAGCGCTGCGCTGCATCTTTTTCGTAGGCTTGGTCGGGGCGCTTGTTGCAGCGGTGATGGCCGCGCGCATCCCCTGCCGCGAGGTTTGAACCATTCGGGGAGATTCGGCATGGGAATGCTTTTAGGGGCTTTTCTTTTTTGAAGAAATCCTGTATAATATATAAGCTGCGCTGCTGTGTGCCGCGCGGCTTTTCGTGGGGCCTTAGCTCAGTTGGTCAGAGCATTCGGCTCATAACCGACCGGTCCAGGGTTCGAGCCCCTGAGGCCCCACCATACGTCGAAACACCCCTGTATGGCATCGCTTTTGCTTTGCAAAAGCTCACGCCACGTAGGGGTGTTTCTCCTTTTTCGCAAAAAGGCACGCTCCGCTCGCCTGTTCGGTTGCGGAGCGCCCTCACGACGGCTTACTGTCGCTACCACCTTTTTGCGGGCGGGTACGGCTTCGGGCTTTAACTTGGGTATCTATTCCGTCCACAAAACACACGTCGGAATGGAGTGCGCTCCATTCAAAAAGCCCCGCTAAAAGCGGGGCTTTTCTCATATTTCCACGATTCCGCCCGCGCGCCAAGCGCCGTGCCTTACGCGTTTGCGCTCCGCAGGAAAAGGATTGTATAGCCAATTGCTCGTTCCGTAATTTTCCCGCGCAGTTATTCGACCTCCACCAATACCTCAATTTCGCAGGCAATGCCGCCCGGCAAAGCGCTGGTTCCGACGGCCGTGCGGGCCGGGCAGCCCGCTTCCTCTCCAAACAGATCCACCAAAAGTTGACTTCCTCCGTTCACCACCTGCGGCTGCTGTTCAAAATCCTCCGTACAGTTTACAAACGCCAGCACCTTTACGAATCGTTTGATGCGGTTGAGATCGCCGAGCTTGGCATCCAGATTGGCCAACAGGTTGAGCATACACCAGCGGGCCGCCTCCTGCCCCTGCTCCACCGTGAGGTCACGCCCCAGCTTGCCTGTTATATTGGCGCCGTCAAGCTGTTTCGGTCCGCAGCCCGAGCAATAAAGCAAGCCCTGGCCAAACTCCTGCACAGGCGTATAAATACCGCCCTTGGCCGGTGGGGCCGGCAGCGTGATGCCGCTTTCCTTCAATTTGTCATAGATGTTTGCCATTTTAGATCCTCTTCTTTCCTGATAAGGTTTTTCAAAGGCGCTGCCCTGAGCGGCGCCTTACAAAAAGCCTGCCAAAACTCACGGGATCGGCCTCAGATGATGATATTGCGGAACCCCACTCCGTAATGCGGGACAGAGACGCCCTCGCCCGTGAGATCGCCGGGCGGCGTGTCGGACTCCGCCTCCATGCCAATGCAGATATCCAGCTTAAAGCGGTCGCTACGAATAAAGCTTTCCACGTATTCCACCGCCATGCCGCCCGCCAGATAGGCCACACGCTGCGAATAGCACACCGAAGCAGTTTTGCGGCACTGCAGCAGCTCGGCCGTTTTGGGAGAGATATCCACAATGCTGTATGTATCCTGTGCCTTGATAGGCACTACGCCGTATTTTTTCTGCAGCGCCTCGTATAAGCTGTCTCCGATTTCTTCCGCCTGCAGCGCGGGGTAAACATGTGGGTTCAGATAGCTCGTCAATACCACGATGGGCGCCTGCTCCATCAAGACCAGGCGTTTGATCTTAATGAGCGTCTCTTTGGGCTGCAAGCCAAACAGCTGCGCAAGATACGGCGTCGGCAGGGCCTGCTTCAAATTCAAAATATGCGTACTGGGGCCGCTGCCCATGCGGCGGATATCTTCCGTAAAAGAAGGAAGCCGCTCAAAGGACCTTGTGATCTTAGGAGGACATACAAACGTTCCCTTTCCCTGTTCGCGGTACAAGACGCCCTCGTATACAAGGTCCATAATGGCCTGTTTGACCGTGCCGCGGCTGACGCGGAACATCTCCGACAGCTGCGCCTCGCTGGGCATGCTCTCATGCGGCTTTTTTTGGGCCGCCAGGTTCCGCAGATAGGTTTTGATCTGTACATAATAAGGAATGTGCTGATTGGTCTCCAGCATGCATACCTACCCCGTTTCTCGACTGAAAAAGCCCAATGCCGGGCCTTTTCTCATTGACATAATATTACCTTATCATAGGTTATTCGTCAATCGTTTCCAAAGGCGTTCACAGGAGATGCCAGATATTCCGATTGAAAACTTCCTCACTTTTACACAAGAATCGGCTCGATTTTTTGGGAACCTACGCAGCGGATTTGACCGATTTTCTACTTGACTAGTCAACTGTACTATGCTAAAATTATAACATCAAAAGCCTCGGTTGTCTACCCCCAATCCTGCAAGCGCCGGGGCAAAAAATCAAACGGAGGAAAAAAGATGAAAAGAGTTTTGGTATTGGTTCTCTGCGCGGCCCTCATGTTCAGCCTTGCAGCATGCGGCAGCACGGGCAGCACAAGCACGGCGCCCGCTTCCACACCGGAAGCCTCCAGCACAAGCACGGCGGAGCCGGCGGCCACAGGCGAAAAAATCAAAGTGGGCTATGACATCTATTTTCTGGGCAACTCCTGGTCCGTTCAGCTGTATCAGGAATTCAAATGGAATGCTGAAAACAAATTTGCCGATCAGATTGATGTGACCTACGTGGAGAGCGAGGGCGACATCAGCAAGCAGATCGCCAACATCGAGGATCTCATCGCACAGGAAGTGGACGTTATCATCACCACGCCCAACGACACCACTGCGTTGAACGCCACGCTGCAGGAGGCGATGGACGCGGGCATCAAGGTCATCCTGCTGTGCGCGGGCATCGACGGCGATACTTATGACACCCTCATCACGGTCGACGAAACAGAGTTTGGCCGCGTGGGCGCCGAATGGCTGGTGGAACAGCTGGGCGGCGAGGGCAAAATCATCTGCCTGAACGGCATCTCCGGCGTTTCCACGAGCGAGCTTCGCTACCAGGGCGCCAAGGCCGTGTTCGACGCGAATCCCGGCATCGAAATTCTTGCCGCGGAGGACGCCAACTGGGATTACGCCACCGGCAAGACCGTCACCAGCGACCTGCTGGCCGCTTATCCCGAAATTGACGGTGTGTGGTCGCAGGGCGGCGGCATGACGCTGGGAGCGATTGAGGCTTTCCAAGCCGCCAACCGTGAGCTTGTGCCCATGACCGGCGAGGACAACAACGGCCTGATGAAAAAATGGAACGAGCTTGGCAGCGACGGCATCGGCTGCGCAAAGCCCACCTGGCTGTCGCGCGTCGCCATTGAAAGCGCCATCGCCATGATGAACGGCGAAAGCGTTGAAAAGGATCAGATTTATGACGTGCAGGTGATTACCACCGACAAGATCTCCGATTATGTGCATTCCGACCTTTCGGACGACGTATGGTGCGGCACCGAACTTCCCGAGGATGTGCTGAAGCAGATCTTCAGCTGAGTTGAAACCGCTTTGGCGGCGCGGTGCATTTTGTGCCGCCCGTCGACAGCACAAACGGAAAGAAGGATGTCGCTGTGCGCATCCTTCTTTCCGTTATTAAGGGGGAGTGCCGGCCCGCAGCGGCGGGCGCCTCCCGCATAAGGAGACGCTTATGAGCGAAACGCAGATCATTGTAGAGGGCAAGGCCCTCTCGAAGGAATTTAACGGAAACACCGTGCTGAAGAATGCGTCCATCCGTTGCGAGGCCGGCAAAGCCGTGGCCCTTGTGGGCGAAAACGGCGCCGGCAAAAGCACGCTGATGAACATTATCAGCGGCGGACTCGCGCCCACGTCCGGCACTGTGGAGGTGGACGGCTGCCCCGTGCGGTTTACTTCGCCGCTGCAGGCGCGGGCCATGGGTATCGCCTTTGTGCACCAGGAGCTCAGCCTGATGGAGGAGATGACGGTCGGCGAAAATATTCTTTTGGGCCGCGAGCCGCGCCGACACGGGCTGATCGACCAAAAAGAGCTGCACAGTCAGGCTGCCGGCATCCTGACGGACATCGGCTACGACATTCCCGTACACGGCATCGTGGCCGACCTCGCCCCCTCCGACCGGCAGATCACCGAAATCGCCAAGGCGTGGGCGGGCAGCCCGCGCGTCATCATTTTTGACGAGCCGACTTCCAGCCTCAATCAGGCCGAAAGCCAGAAGCTGTTTGCCTTTATCGCACGCATCAAGCAGGCAGGTGTGGCCGTCGTGATGATCTCGCACCGCATGGATGACATCTTCGCTACCTGCGACACCGCGTTCGTGCTCAAGGACGGCGAATTTGTATTCAGCAGCCCGGTGGCCGAGACCACGGAGGACGAGCTGATCTCGAAAATGGTGGGCCGCGAATTCAAAAATGCCTATCCGCCCCGCAACACAACCCGCAGCAAAGAACTGCGTGTGCGGCTGCGCGGGGCCTGCGTGGGCACAGCGGTGAAGGATGTGGATCTTGAGATTCCCGCGGGCAGCGTTGTGGGCATCGGCGGCCTGGAGGGCCAGGGCCAGCGCGAGTTGAGCCGGGCTCTGTTCGGGATAACCCCTTTTACTGCCGGCACCTATGAGATAGACGGCGAGGCCGTGCGCATCCGCACGCCACGCGACGCCGTGCGCCACAAGATTGCCTTTGTCCCCGACGACCGCAAGGCGGAGGGCCTGGTGCTGCCGCTCTCGGTGGAGGAAAACATCCTGTCGCTGGTGCTGAACAAGGTGAGCCGATATGGCTTTATCCGCAAAAAGGCGGTGCGCGAAGAAGTGGAAGCCGGCGTGCGGCAGCTGAACATCAAGGTGGCGTCGCCCCGGCAGGCCGTGCAGCACCTCAGCGGCGGCAACCAGCAGAAGATCGTGTTTTCAAAATGGATCAAAACCCAGCCGCGCATTTTGTATCTGCACGAACCCACCCGCGGCGTGGACGTGCAGAGCAAGCTGGAGATTTACGCCCTCATCCGTTCGCTCACCCGCACCGGTGTGAGCGTGGTGGTGTTCACCAGCGACATTCTGGAGCTCATCGGTCTGTCGGACGAGATTTATGTAATGTACGAGGGCAGGATATCCGGACACATCGACGGCTGCGACGCCACAGAGGAAAAGATCATGCAGTTCAGCGCGCGCGGCGCCCAAAAAAGCGAAAGGGAGGGCACGACATGCTGACGGGCTCTGTTAAAAAACATGTAAAGCAGGCCATTCCTGCCTACGTCATTCTGGCGGCGATCGTGGTGCTCATCGCAATCGTCTCGCCGTCCTTCCGCAAGGTCGGCAACATCCGCAACATCATCGCCCAATGCGCCGTGCTGGCGATTGTGGCCATTGCCCAGAGCAACGTTCTGTTCATCGGCGGCATTGATATGTCCGTCTCCAGCGTCATCTCCTTCAGCACCATCATGGTGGCGATGTTCAGCGCCGACAGCGCGCTGGGGCTGGCTGGTTCGGTGATACTGGCACTGGCGGTGGGGGCCCTTACCGGGCTTGTAAACGGCATCGGCGTCGTGAAATTCCGCATCCCCGCCATGATCATCACCATCTCCACACAGGCTTTCCTTAAGGGAATCTGCCTGATTCTGATGCCAACCTCCGGCGGCAAGGTAAACACAGCGTTTGCCGCCTTTCTCAAAACGCGCCTGGGCGTTATCAACGTGTCGGCCATTCTCGCGCTGATGCTGTTTGCGGCCTTTTTTGTGGTGTACCACTACACCCGCTTTGGCCGCAGCATCTACGCCATCGGCAACGGTGAGGTGTACGCCGCCCAGTCCGGCATCGCGGTCGGGCGCACCATTGTGGCCACGTATATGATCTCGGGCATGGTGGCCGCGCTGGCGGGCGTGGTGCTCAGCGCGCGCATCGCCACCGGCAACCCGCTGGTGGGAGACAGCTATGCCATGGATTCCGTTGCCGCGGCTGTGGTGGGCGGCATCTCCATGAATGGCGGCATCGGCTCTGTCGTGGGTGCGCTGGCCGGCGCCGTAATCATGTCCCTCATCAACAACGTCATCAACAACATGGGCATTTCCCCCTATTATCAGTACATCACCAAGGGGCTTGTGCTGGTGCTGAGCCTGTTGATCTTCCAGTTGAAAAGGAGGAAACGCACATGAACACCACGATAAACAAATTGCGCGACAAAATACGCTTCAGCGACTTTCCCCTGGGTGTCTATCTGCTGCTGGCGGCCGTGATCGCAGCCTTCTTCGCGGCCACGCAGGGAACAATTTCCCCCTCGCATCTGCTGAACATCGTGCGCCAGGCCGCGCCGTTGGGCGTGGCCGCCATGGGGCAAACCATCGTTCTGCTGGTGGGCGGCATCGACCTCTCTGTCGGCGCCACCATGTCCATGGTCAACCTTGTAGCGGCATCGGTCATGATGGGCGATAGCCGCAATGTCCCCGCGGCCATTGCCATTTCGCTGGGGCTATGCCTAGCCGTAGGGCTGGTAAACGGCTTCATCGTCGCCCACTTTAAAATGCAGCCCTTCCTGGTCACCATGGCTATGTCCATGGTCGTGGAAGGCGGCTACTACATCTATACAAAGGGCATCGCCAAAGGCAGCATTGCGACTTCCTTCCGCTATATCTCGGAGGGCTGGCTGGGCTTTGTGCCCGTAGCCGGCATCATCTGGGTGGCGCTGTGGGGCATTTTGTCCACTGTTCTGCGCCGTACGACGTACGGACGGCGGCTGTACATCACCGGCGGCAACCAAGCCACGTCCCGGCTGTCTGGCTTTTGCAGCGAGGGCATCGTGATTTCGGCCTATGTGGCCAGCGCACTGCTTGCCGGGGTGGCGGGGCTTTTGCTCTCGGCATATATCGGCACTGCCTCTACGGGCGTCGGCAGCGACTACACCCTCAACTCCATCGCAGCCACGGTAATCGGCGGCACCGCGTTCAGCGGGGGCATCGGCTCGTTGGCGGGCACCTTCCCCGGCGTGCTGATCACCGTTATCCTGCAGAGCATGATGACCATTGTGGGTATTTCGGAGGCAGGCAAATTCATTACACAGGGCATCGTCATCGCCGTGATGGTGGCCATCAACCAAATGCGCAAGGGCCGGCGCTGAGCCGCCGTTTGCGCAAAACGTTAGGAGTCAGCCCACAGGGGCAGGAAAAGGAGATACCTATGGCATTCATCAGAACCATGCTGGGCGATATCGCGCCCGAAGAACTGGGGTTCACGTATTCACACGAGCACATCGTCTGCCGGCCGCAGCACTGGGTCGACCGGAACGCGGACGATCTGCTGCTGGACGACCCCGCCAAATCGCAGCAAGAGGTGGCGCTGTTCCACGACGCGGGCGGGCGCAGCATCGTTGACGCCACAGCCGTCGATTACGGCCGCGACCCCGGGGCCGTGCGTGATATTTCACGTGCGACCGGCGTGCAGATCGTCGGCACCGCGGGCTTCAACAAGGGCTTTTTGTGGGATGCCCGCATGCCCGGCAAGGCCTGCACCTTTGAACAATGGATCGAAAGCACCTCGGTGGACGATCTTGCGCGCTTTGTCGTCGATGAGGTGGAGCACGGCATGAACGGCACAGACGTGCGCGGCGGACAGGTGAAATTCGGCACCGGATACAACTCCATTACCCCGCTCGAGATCAAAACCATCCGGGCTGTGTGCCGCGCCCATCTCGAGACCGGCGCGCCCATCCATTCCCACACCGAGGCGGGCACCATGGCCCTGGAGCAGATGCAGTATCTGCGTGAGGAGGGCATTGACCTGCACAACGTGTCCTTTGGGCACATGGACCGCAACCCCGACCCCTGGATGCACCGCAAGGTCGCCGAAACAGGCGCCTATCTCTGCTTTGACGGAATCGCTAAGGTGAAGTATAATCCAGAGAGTGTACGCATTCGCTGCATTCTGGAGCTCGCGCGCGCCGGCCATCAAAAACAAATTCTCGTCAGCGGCGACACGGCCAGAAAAAGCTACTACCGCTCCTATACGCACGCGGTGGGGCTGCCCTATATCATCAACACCTGGATTCCCCGCCTGGTCGAAGAGGCAAACGAGGCGGGCATTGACGGGCAGAAGCTGGTGGAAGATATCTTCATCAACAATCCGCGCGAATGCTTTACATTCAAGAAAGGATGAGCGTCCATGCTGTTGGGTGAACTCAATCAGGAATCGGCCGCGGCGGCCATTCAAAAAGGCGTTACCGCGCTGCTGCCCATCGGTGCCACCGAGGTGCACGGCAATCATCTGCCCCTGGGGACCGACAGCTATCTTGCCCAGGGCGTCGCCGAAAAGGTAGCGCAAAAGCTGGGCGCTGAGCAGGTGCTCGTGCTTCCCTGCGTACCTTATGGCCAGGTGTGGTCCCTGCGGGCCGCGCCGGGAACTGTCGATATCCCCGACGCCGTGCTGGTGCCATATCTCACCCATATCGCGCTGAGCATGTACCGGGCAGGGGTACGCCGCTTCGCTTTTATCAACGCGCATGTGGGAAACTGCCCCGCCGTCAAGGCCGCCATGCGCCAGGTCTATGCCCAGTGCCCGGATATGAAGGTGTTTTCCTTCACCTATCCCGGCGCAGAGGAGGCCATCGCCCGCGTATGCACGTCCCGGCGGCCCCACAAAGCATATTTTCACGCCTGTGAGATCGAAACCTCTTATATGCTGTATCTGTGTCCCGAGCGGGTGGATATGAGCAAGGCCATCTGCCAGTATCCCGAATTCCCTCCCGATTTTGACGTGACACCCTGGCCGTGGACCGATCTCATGGATGTAGCGGTGCTGGGCGACGCCACCGTCGCCACCGCGGAAAAAGGGCAGGCCATCATCGACGCGGTCGTGGATAACATCGTTCGCCTGATGGGCTGAGAGGAGAGATTGCATGGCGTTAATCCTGGCATTGGACCTGGGAAGCACACAGCTCAAGCTGCTGCTTCTGGACGAAAACGCCCGCGTGGTATACGTGGGCACACAAGGGTACCCCACCCAGACGCCCTGCGCCGGCCGACTGGAACAGCGCCCGGCCGACTGGCTGTCGGCGCTGGCCCGCGGCATGGATGAGCTGCGTGCCCGGCACGGCATCCAGGACATCGCGGCGGTCAGCTTTTCCGGGCATATGAGCGGCGTTGTTCTGCTGGATGCCGACGGGCAGGTGCTGCGTCCGTGCATCATGCTGTCCGACACCCGCAGTACAGAGGAGTGCGCGGCTTTGCAGCAGCGTGCCGGGGCGCTGATCCGCCTGCGCACGGGCAATCCCGTGGTGAACGCGTTCTCGCTTCCCAAGCTTTTGTGGCTGCAGCGCCGGGAGCCGGAATGCTGGCGGCGGGTGGCCGTGTGGCTTTCGCCCAAGGATTATCTGCGCTTTTGTCTGACGGGGCAATACGCCACGGATTACACCGACGCCTATAATTCCCTGTGCATCGCGCCGGACACCGCGGACTGGTGCGGCGAAATTATCGCATCCGCCGGGCTTGAAGTGGAAAAATTCCCGCCCGTGCTGCCGCCGCACGCCCTGGCCGGAACGGTCACGGCGCAGGCCGCGCGCCTGTACGGTCTGCGGGAGGGCACGCCTGTGTACGCGGGCGGGGCTGACATGGCCTGCGGCGCCGTCGGCATGGGGCTTTATGAACAGGGCGACTCGGCCCTTACGCTGGGCACCTGCGCCACCTTTCTGGCGCCTGTGCGCTGCGCGGATGAAGCCTGCTTCGGGCAGGTGACGTTCCATCTGCACGCCACGCCGGGGCTTTTATATGCGTTGGGCTCCCACTTCAACGGTGGCCTGGCCGTCAACTGGCTCACCCGCATCCTGTCCGAGCAGGAGGCTTTGGATTTTTCCATGATGGACACGCTCTCCGCTGCCGCGCGGCAGGTGCCGCCCGGCAGCGGCGGGGTTCTCACCCTCCCCTTTTTGGCGGGCAGCGGGTCGCCCTATTTTGACGCAGGCGACCGGCAAACCGTGCTCGGGGCCAGCACCGCCACCACTCGTGCCGAGCTATTTCGCAGCCAGCTCGAGGGCATTACGCTGAATTTGGCGCAGACGCAGCACGTGTTCGATCGTCTGGTGGAGGGCGGGCTGCGCCGCGTGCTTTTGGGCGGCGGCGGCAGCAAAATCAGCGTGTGGCCGCAGATCATCGCGGATGTATTCGGCACGCGCATCGACCTTGTCTCCAACACTGACGCCTCGGCTGTGGGGGCGGCCATTCTGGGCGGCGTGGGGGCCGGAATTTTCCCCGACGCACCCACCGCCGCGCGCCGCGGCCTGACGGTGCGCCGCACGCTTACGGGCGACGCCCAGGCACACAGCACGTACCAGGCCCTCGCGCAGCGCTATGCGCAGGCCTACGCCCTCGCGCGGGCCTATTATGCGAATGCTCCGCATTGACCGATGCCGGCCGGGACGCCCGGCCTTATATCCCAAGACGGAAAGGAGCGGGACGCCTTGACCGATGAGGCACGTACCCTCGAGCTTTTTCATGGGCTGATGCAGCTGGACACGGTGAACCCGCCGGGCAATGAGCAGGCGGCGGCCGCCTATCTGCACCGGCAATTCTCCGCCGCAAACATCCCCTGCGAGGTGCAGGAGCTTGGCGGCGGACGGGCCAATTTCATCGCCCACATCGGCAGCGGCAGCCCTGTTCTGGAGCTGGGCGGCCACTTGGACGTGGTGCCCTGCCCGGGCGAATGGCTCCATCCCCCGCTGGCTGCCACAGAGGAAAACGGGCGTTTCTACGGCCGGGGAGCCTGCGACATGAAGGGCGGTGTGGCGGCGATGTGCGCCGCCGCGCTGGGGCTTCATGCCGAAAAGGCGCCTCTGCACGGTACGCTCCGCCTGGCGTTTGTGGCGGACGAGGAGCACGCGAACCTCGGCATGCACGCCTATCTCGCCCGCTACCCCGCCGCCGACTGGGCCGTGCTGGGCGAGCCGACCGATCTTCAGGTGGCGGTCGCGCATCGGGGCGCGGCACGCTTTTACATTGACCTTCACGGCCGGGCGTGTCATGCGGCGCTGCCCTATGCGGGCGAAACCGCCGTCACCAAGGCAGCCCGCGCCGTGCTCGCGCTGGACGCGCTGAACACCCGCCTGGGCAACCTGCGCCATCCTGTACTGCCCGGCCCTTCCCTGGCGGTGACGCAGATCAAGGGCTATGAAAAGGACAATGTCATTCCGGCCCGGGTGCGACTGCTCACCGATCACCGCCTGTTGCCCGGCACCACGCAGGCCCAGGCGCAGCGCTTGCTGGAGGACGCCCTCCTGCAGGCAGGCATCACGGATTTTACACTGGAAAGTCGCTTTTTTATGCCGGGAGGCGAGCTGGCCGCCGACGACGGTTTTGTGCAGCAGGCGTGCGCCGTCACCGGCCGCGTACTGGGGCGTGAACAGACACCGCGCGCATTCGGCGCCTCCTGCGAACAGTGCTTTTTGCTGCAGGCCGGGGCGCGGACGCTTGTGCTTGGCCCGGGCAGCCTCGAGCAGGCGCACACAACAGATGAATATGTATCCCGCAGCCAGATTTTGCAGGCCGTCGCCTGCTACCGCGCGCTGGCGCTCGGGATGCTGAACGGAGACGAACAAAAATGAATGAAGCATGGAAAGCCCTTCCCACCCCGGCGGTGGTGATCGACCTTGACACCGCGGCGCGCAATGTGCGCGCCATGGCCCTACAGGCGCAGGCCTGTGGCCTTTCGCACCGGCCCCATATCAAAACGCACCGCTGCAGCGAGCTGGCCCGGCTGCAGATTGCTTCCGGCTGCCGCGGCGTCACCGTGGCCAAGCTCGGCGAGGCAGAGGCGATGGCTGACGGCGGAATCGACGATATTTTCGTGGCCTATGCCGTCATCGGTTCCGACAAGGCTGCCCGCCTGCTTGCGCTGGCCCGGCGCTGCCATGTCCTCACGGCCGTCAACAGCCTTGTGGGCGCGCAGGGTCTCTCCGACGCTTTTTCCGCGGCGAGCCTGCGCCTCGAGGTACTCATTGAGGTAGACGGCGGGCTCAACCGCGGCGGCGTAAAGCCGGGCGCACCCACGCTCGCCTTTGCCCGCGCCATCCGCGAGCTGCCCGGGCTCTCGATCCGCGGGCTGATGTACTACGGCGGCCTTGTGTACGACAGCCGCGACCCGCAGGAGGTGCGCGCGTTTGCGCGCCGTGAGCGCGACGATCTGGTATCCACCGCCGAGCTTTTGCGCGCAGATGGGTTTTGCATGGACGTGCTGAGCGCCGGCTCCAGCTTCACAGGCAAAACGCCCGAGGAACTGCGCGGCATCACCGAAATCCGCAGCGGACACTATATCTTCAACGACTGCGGCCAACTGGACGTGGGGCTCGCCAGCCCCGAGGACTGCGCCCTCACCGTGATCACCACCGTCGTGTGTAAGCCCGATGCTCATACGGTGATCGCCGACGTAGGCACCAAAAGCCTCACGGGCGATATCTGCCACCACCGCCCGGGCTACGGCATGGTGCTGGACCATCCTGAAGTCGAGGTCTATGCACTCAACGAAGAGCACGCTTTCCTGCGCACGGCAGGCGAAAACCCGCTGCAGATCGGTGAAAAGATCGCCCTGATCCCCAACCATGCCTGCGTCGTCACCAATCTGGTGGACGAGGCCTACGGTTTTTCGGGTGGCCGTTTCGACCATATGCTGAAAATCGACGCTCGGGGAAAGAGCGTATAAACCGTCAAAGGAGGACCATGCGATGCAGCTCACCCGTTCCGTCCACATCGTCGCCTCTGGGGACGCGGGCTTTTCGCTCACAAATGCTTTCGACTGCACGGTCTATCTAATCGACGGCGGCGCCGAGTGCGCGCTGATCGACGCGGGGGTGGGCGTGGAGCCCGAGCGGATCCTCAGCGAAATTCGGACCGCGGGCGTTTCGCCCGAGCGCATCACCCGCATTTTGCTCACGCACGGCCACGGCGACCACGCCGGGGGCGCGGCCACCCTGTCGCAGGTCTGCGGCGCGCAGGTGTATGCAATGGAGCCTGCCGCGGGCTTTGTTGCCCGCGGCGATCTTGCGGCGCTTTCGCTGGAGAAAGCCGTCGCGGCCGGCGTATATGAGCCCGGCTACACCTTCCGTGCGTGCCCCGTGCTGCCTGTCGCGGACGGGCAGCGCATCGGGGTCGGCAGCCTGGCGCTCACCGTCGTATCCTCGCCCGGCCACAGCGCCGGCCACTGCTGCTACTGCCTGGAGGAAGACGGCCGCCGCATTCTCTTTGCCGGGGACGCCATTCAATGCGGCGGAAAAATCGCATTGCAGGCTATTTGGGACTGCGATCTGCAGCAGTATGTGCGCACCATCCACCGTCTTGCCGGGCTGCATCCCGACGCGCTGCTGCCGGGGCACGGATGCGTGGCGCTGCAGCGCGGCTGGCTGCATCTCGACAAAGCCGAAGCGGCGTTGGATACCCTTGCGCTACCCAAAAACAGCATCGGCGAGTAACCGCCGTGCAGCCGAAAGGAGTTTTTGTTTATGTATGCTTCCATGTGGTCGTATCCGTGGGATCTTGAGGATTGCGGCATCGACGCCTCTCTGGACGATATGCAGGCGGCCGGGCTCACCGGCGTGAGCATGATCACCAGCTATCACGCCGGGCGTTTTTTATGCATCCGCAGCCCCCGCCGCAAAATCTATTTTCCCGAGGATGGCGTTTTGTATTACAACTCGGACCTCTCGCGTTTTCGCGGCCTGCGCATCCAGCCAAAGGTGGGGCGCTTTGCCCAGGAGCACCCCCAGTTCTGGGGCCAACTGTTCGACGCCGCCGGCCGGCGCGGGATGACGGTATCCGGGTGGACGGTGTGCCTCCACAACACCCGCATCGGGATGGCCTATCCCGATGCCTGCGTGCACAACGCATTTGGCGACACCGTCTACTATAACCAGTGCCCCTCCAATCCGGATGTAAGAACCTATATGACGGCGCTTGTAGACGATGTGTGCAGCCATCTGCCGCTTTACTCTCTGGAGCTGGAATCCATGAATTTTATGGGACATGCCCATGAGTTCCATCACGAAAAGGATGGTATCGGTCTGACAGCTCTGCAGGATTTTTTGCTTTCGCTGTGCTTTTGCGAGAGCTGCGTGGCCCGCGCGCGGGCTGACGGACTCGACATCCGCCCCGCACAGGCCACGGTGAAACGCTGGCTGGAAGAAATGTGCCGGCAGGATGCTCCGCCCCGCTCCGACGCGCAGTTTATGGCTCAGGGGCTTGCGTTTTTCCGCGATGCGCCGGAGGTCTATGCCTATTTACAGTGGCGCTCCACGGTGGTTACCTCTTTGATGCATGAGGTCCACAGTGCCGTGGGCGGACGCAGCAAGGTATATTTTCTCAGCCTGCTGCCCCATTCCCGGTCGTGGCTGTTTGGGGTGGATCTCAAGGCGATCTCCGCTTTGTGCGAAGGCGCGGTGGTGTGCTGCTACGACAGCACGGCAAAGCAGGCACAGGCCGACCTGGCCGAATCCCGCCGTGATTTTGCGCCGGGCGCACAGCTACTGGCCGGGATGCGTTGCTTTATGCCCGAGTACGCAGACGCCGCGGCCTTTGCTGAAAAAGTGCGCGCCGCCCGCGGGGAGGGTGTGGACGGATATCTGTTTTACAATTACGGTCTTATTCCGCCCGCCCATCTGCGCTGGGCGCGCACTGCACAAGAGTAGCTTTTCTGCGGCCTTTTTGAGATTGTCAACACGCGCGGTATCTTTCCCGGATAAGACGCATCCGCAAGGCGTATTCGATTCGTTTCTAATGCCTCACCGCAAAGCCCGGCCCCTGCCGGGCTTTTTTATTTTTGCGGCGGAAAAGCCCGCGTGGGTTTTTCCAAAAGATTTTAGTTGACTTCTCCGTTTTTATAGCGTATACTTAGGGAACCTCTGATTTAATCCGCACTACCGCGCATGCGCGAGAGATGGTAAAATAACACTATTAAAACGATGGTGGTGCAAGAAAATGAAACAGGAAACATTTACAGACATCGAATACAGCTACCGCAAGAAGAAAACGAAGCGGGAGGAATTTCTGGAAA
>ERZ773258.1683-NODE-1683-length-16318-cov-3.296932_pt1 | contig 16318 bp, 10 predicted proteins | sample MGYA00511962_ERZ773258 | MGnify/ENA primary metagenome ERZ773258 (study PRJEB29015, sample SAMEA2737755) | human gut metagenome | biome: human gut; feature: human-associated habitat; material: faeces | place: China | collected 2012 ... | reverse complement strand
GACCCTCTCCGCAGGATCGGCGCAGCCTCGCTGCTTATTGCGGATTTTGCTGCGTGCAGCGGATATTGCATCCATCTCCTTGTCCATTCGTGCAAGAAACCTCTGCACATCCTCCGGCGTGTCCAAATGCTCCCGACACACCAGCGTTATCTCAGCGGTGAAGCGATCCAGCCTGCGGCAAGCCTCCCGGCACTCCGCCGACAGGGGCTGCCGATACTCCTTTCCGTACAGCGGCGCAACGCCCAGCACGATTGCCACACAGCGGAAGAAGCTCAAATACCCGGTGACGCGGGGCAAATGCAAATAAAAATCCCGCTGCCGGTAATATTCTTCCGGCGGCGGATTTTTCCTGGCATATTCCCGTGTGTAGGGCCTCATGAATTCAAAATAGCGCCGGGTCACACGGATGTCCCGCTGGTTCTCCAGCAGCCTGTCCTGCAGCGCCTCCTTGTCATATTCGGCTCCCAGCCGGAAGGTGCGCATACACTTTTTAGCGCTTAGAGAGCGGATGGTGGCGTACCTGCGGTAGGGATCGCACACGAACACATAGCCCTTCTTCCGCAGCACGGCACTCAGCTCCGTCCAGCTGCTCGATATCGTCAGCGCCTCGTCCAGTGCCCGCCGCATGAGGTTGTAGCGGGTGGGCTCGCCGTCCTTTTCGGCAAAGTAGACCGACCGCGCCGTTTTATGCCGCTGGGGATTTTTCACCACCGACAGTCCATGCTCCTTGCAGATACGGTCGGACATATCCCGCAGCTTGTAGTAGACCTCGTATTTTGCCTCCAGCTTTTTGCCCGTCCACATATTCACCGGATTCACAACAAAGTGGTTGTGATAAGTGCCGGTGTTGAAGTGGGTGGCAACAAGCACCTGCCGGTCGTTCCCCCAAAGCCGCCGCGCCGTCTCCACGCCGATGCGATGGCATTCCTCCGCCGTGACCTCACCGGTCTTGAAGGACTGGTAGGCGTGGTAGGCCACATTGTTGCCGGCTTTGCCGAAGCGCCTCTGCACGGCAGCCATCTCCCTTGCGGCAGACTCCGCCCTGCAGCCAATTCCGGTGGCGGCGTATTGCTGCTCCCCCTCATCTAGGGTTTTTCCTTTGTCGGCAGCATACAGCAGCACCTGCTCCAGGTCGCTCAGCTTGGTCTTGCTGGGGTTGGTGCAGTAGTCCACCACACGGCTGACGCTGTCATGGATCGCCCAGATCTTCGTCACCGCCATCGGCATCCTCCTTCCCGTGATAGGCGCGCAGAAGCAGGCTCTCAATCTCGGTCAGGGCCTCGTCAAAGTCCCTCATGGCAAGCTCGTAGCGGACGGTATCGTGGAGCGTCGTCAGCTTCTGATACGCCAGCATCAGCTCCCGGCGCGGAGCCTCCTTTACTGCCGTGCCGGTTCCCAAGGTTCGGAGGTATTCCGACATATTCATGCCGCATTTCTTTGCCTTTCTGCGAATGGTATTCTTCTCGGTTTTATAGACCCGCACATTGATTTCCTCTGTTCGATTCCGCATAGATATCACATCCTTTCAGCGGGGTTACAGGGGCGCGCCCCTTTCATATCGGCAGATACGGGGGATTTGGGTGCCGCAGGGCTACACAAATCCCATGCTCGTTATCCTTACGGATAAAAAAGCGGTGTATAGCCCCGCACCCCTTAAAGCGGCAATTCCTCATCGTCCTCCGCCTCCTCCCATGACGCAGATGACGCTTGTGACGATGCTTGGGGAAGCCGGAAGGTTCCGTCATTCTGTTTCCGCAGTGACGCAAGTCTCTCGCTCCCGGAGGAACCGTCATGACCGTCAGCACCGTCATGCAGCTCCAGGATGATCAGCCGGGCAGCCGCTGTTTTGCGGTACTCATAGCTGATCCCCATGGGGAGGAAAACCTCGCTGTAATACCGCGTCAGATACTTGCTGGCGATGTTGGGCTTCAGCTCGGTGTTGCCCACGGCGGCCAGCAGCTCGGTGGCGGTGCCCTGGAATTTACTGTGCTCAAAAAGGAACTCCACGACCTCGTACACGAAATCGGGAATCCGTTCCCGGCGCAAGTCGTCGGCATTGAGCTCCTCTGTGATCTCCCAGCGGACGCCGCACATCTGCATTTTCAGCTTCTTTTCCTCCACGTCGCGCCCGGTGATGCAGAGGGCGGCAGCGTCCCCGAAGCGCTCCTCCTTGCGGAGGATCATCACCGTGTCCGCCACGCCCATGATGCCGGTGGACCCGGTCATATCGTTGAAGATATTGCTGCTGTCCCGGTCCTTACGGGTGTGGTGCACCAGAAAGATGCAGATGCCGTGATTGTCGGCAATCTTTTTCAGTGACGACAGATCCCGGTAGTCCTGGGCGTAGGCGTTGACCTTCCCGGAGACGTTGTCCCGGATCATCTGCAGCGTATCGATGAAGATCAGTCCTGTGGATGGGTAATCCTGCAGCACGGCCTCGATCTGGCTTTCTAGCTCAGAGCCCAGCTGACCGCAGGTGAAGCCGAAATGCAGGTTCTCCGGCGGCGCTTCGGTCAACTCCTGCATTCGCTGCTGGATGCCCCCCTCCCGGTCCTCCAGCGCCAGGTAGACCACGTCGGTTTTCCGGGTGGGGATGCCCCATACCGGCTCGCCCTTGCCGATCTGCAGACAGAGCCATAGGACCATCCAGCTTTTGCCGATCTTGGAGTCGCCGGCCATGACCGCTAGCCCGTCGGCAAGGATTCCGTCAATCAGCATCCTCGGGTGCGCCAGCGGCTTGTAGCACAGCGTCTCCGCGTCGATCAGTTGAATTTTGTTCATGTGTTTCACCTTCTTTCTTTTTAGCTGGTAAGTGTTTTTTGAGTTTGGGCCGTCCTTCCGATACGGTTTTTCTATACCTGCCCCGGGACCTCCGCGGCGTCGCCGTGCTCGCTCTTTCGAGGTCGTCGCACGGTCATATCTCTTTCGGTGACGGTTATTCAGTTGTCAGTTGGTGTATCACCTCCTTTTCGGGTGAGGGAAACGGATGCTCCTGAAGAACCCCTCCACTAGTTAAGCCATTTGAGAGGGCTTTTTTCAGGGTGCCGGAGAATACTTTTTCTCTCTCAAGTGGTAGATCACGGGAACGGTGAAAAATTAAGGCTTGGAGAAAAAATTTCTTTTGATCGCCATTTTTCGATATATCCCCTCACTAAGGGATGAGTGGGAAGGGTCGATTTTATGGGTGTCGCCGGAAAGATTTGTCCCTCAAGGGGTAGGTCACGAGAAAGGCGAGAAATTAAGCCTTGCAGAAGTTTTTTTGAGTCCCCTCACTAACTTAGGAATGGGAAGCACCGTTTTTACGGGTACCACCGGAAAAAATCTTCCCTCAAGGGGTAGATCACGGGAAGACCGAAAAATTAAGCCTTCCGGGAGGAAATTTTCAGTGCCCTTCACTAAGTAAGGAATAAATAGACCTGTTTTTATGGGTGCTTCCGAAATTTTTTGAAATCCCCCTCAAGTGGTAGATCACGAGAAAGCGAAAAATATAAGGCTTCGGAGAAAAAACTTTTCTGTGGCGTCAAAATTGATGCCATAGTCCGGTTTGACCTTTGGAGGCGGCATCAAAAATGATGCCACCTGGCTGAAAACCTCTTTTGTTTTAGTTTTTTGGCGCCAAAACGGAGCCAACTACCGGTTTCCTTTCACACTTGGCGCCAAAACGGAGCCAATCTCTCACAAAATCTCCTCCCACACCTCTACCGCAACCTTCGAGCCTCCAAAACCACATTTATTTTCAAAATTTCTTGAAACTATTTTGGAGCGTCCTATTTTCCGGTAAAGGGAGCCTGTATCTGCTCGACCTCTCCATTCCCTTACAGCAACATGGAAGGTCAAAAAACGGCATCCTATTTCTCACTTTTTTTAAATCTTTCTCTATTCCCATACCGCACGGTTTTGAGGCAAAAAGTAAACACCGGGCTGAAACTTTTTCTTTCTACTCCTGTACCGCAACATCCAAAGCAAAAAAGTAAACACCACATCGAAATAATTTCCTCTACTACTTAACAGCCACATGAGCGGCCTCGAAAACGACATCGAATTGTAGATTTTTCAAAAGCTCCTCTACTCCCTTACCGCAACATCGGAGACAAAAAAACGACATCGATTTTTGAAAGTTCTCAGAAAAGTCAGAAATTAGTGGAATTTCACGGCTCAAAGCGCAAAAAGAGCGCCTGCCTCTTTTCAGAAGCAGACGCTCTTTTGGTATTATTCAGTTTTTACTTCATCAGCCGGATCAGCAGCTCGTTCACGTCCTCTGTAGGCTTGCCGCCGGCCAGCAGCTTGTTCCGGAAGGCCAACATCGCCGCTGTCAGCAGTCGGCGCTCATCGGCGCGGAGCACCACGACCCGGTCTCTTTTTCTTCGCCCGAACATGGCAACACCTCAGTAGTAGACCAGCTCAGAGAAGACGATTTTCTCCGCTCGGCTGCGGATAGAGTACATCCGTCCGACCCATTCCATCTGATCGGAGGCCTTCAGCTGCTCTGTAACCCCTTCAGCCTTCTTCATTTGCTCCATGAGCCGGTCGAACATGGCCTGTGCCGACTCGCCGATCTCCGCAAGATGCGGCTCCAGGGTCCCCGTCAGCAGCATCCCCGTGTAGATCCCGTCCATGTGCGTGCGCAGATACCGCCTCCGCGCCGCTGCAAATCTGTTTTCCATATCGCGTCTCCTTTAAGCGCATTGTTCTTGTTTTCTTTCGCGTATATGATAGCCCGTCGCCGCCCTAGAGTCCAATATGCAATAATCAGATTTGCAGACTTGACAGCAGAGAGACTCTTCAGGAGTACGGTTTGATGCTTGCCAAATCAAAGGTTTTCTTGATCTCATAGAGATAGCCTCTTCTTTTTTCACTATTACGCCTTAAAGCAGACATTTAAATAACTATCGAGCGGACAGATCCTCGAAATATTCGCTTTATTCGCTCTCAACGAGCGAATAAAGTGAATTATCGGTGAATATTCAGTGAATTTTCAGGCACAAGGGCAGCGGTGCACACTTTTCAATAGAAAAGCAAGTCTGAAAAATACACTTTTCAAATTTTCCCGGTGTTTCTAACAATCCAGAAAGCTCTCGAGCGGAGCACCGTTGCCTGGAAAAGTGCCCATCATCGGTACGACCATGAAAAAGCCACGCACCGGTTAAGCACGTGGCTCAAACTGCTGGATTGACAAAAGCCGGATATTATATCCGAAAATCATCAAATCTGATTGATAATTGGCGATTATTCTGCTATAATATCATTGTGATTTTGTAAATTCCGACCAAGGAGGGTGAAACATGGCCGTTAGCTATAAAAAGCTCTGGAAGCTGCTCATCGACAAAGATATGAAAAAGAGCGACCTTGAGCGTGAAGCCAAGATCACTCATTATGCATTAAGCAAGCTGTCTCAGGGGAAGGACGTCTCCACCGAGGTCTTAGGCAAGATCTGCGAGACGCTAAACTGCACGATAGACGACATCATGGAATTCGTGCCGGAGGAAGAGAAATAACAATATCAAACTATCTGAGATAAAAGAGGAATAGTGTATGGATCAGATTTTTAGCAATACCACGCTGACAGTCAATCAGCTCATAGAGAAAATTGACACGGGAGAACTCGGACTCCCGGAGCTTCAGCGTCCCTTCATTTGGAAGGATTCAAAGGTCAGAGACCTTTTTGATTCGCTCATGCGTGGTTATCCCATAGGTTATCTTATGCTGTGGGAATGTCCTTCCCTTGAAAAGAAAAAGTCCATCGGTGTTGATTTACATAGCTATGATTCTCCTAAAGAGGTCATCATCGACGGTCAGCAGCGTCTGACGTCCCTTTACGCCGTAATGAAGGGCAAGAAAGTTATCAACTCCAAATTCGATGAGAAATCCATCATTATCTCCTATAATCCCTTGCAGGACAAGTTTGAGGTCGGTTATCAGGCAACGAAGAAAGATCCCGAGTGGATTTATAATATCAGCGATGTGTACACCACTTCCAGCTCTTTCAAGTTTATCAATAGTTTTATTAAGCGCTTGTCTGAGTACCGAGAGTGCAAAGGCGGAGTGTTAACCGAGGCAGAGCAGGATACGATCTCCGAAAACATCAACGCTATTGTGAATCTGAAGAATCACACACTTCCCGTATTTGATATCAAGGCGAACGCAGAGGAAGAAGATGTGTCTGAAATCTTCGTTCGTGTAAACTCCGGCGGCGTTTCCCTGAAGCAAAACGACTTTATTTTGACACTTCTTTCCCTTTACTGGGATGAAGGCCGCAAGGAAATTGAAGAATTCAGCAAAGAATCCACCTTCCCCACAAAGGGTAAGACAACCTCCTATAATCAGATTACCACGGTTGCTGCACAGGATCTGATCCGTGTTGTTATGGCATATGCCTTTGACAGGGCGAGGCTGAAATACGGCTACAAACTCTTGCGTGGTGCAGATTTTGATAAACGTGGTGCCGTGGATGGAGAGCTCCGCATCCAACGTTTTGATACGCTGAAAGATAAACTGCCCGATGTTCTGGATGTTCATAGCTGGCATGAATTCCTGAAGGCAATCATGAACGCCGGATACTTATCCGGAGATCTGATCCTGTCTGGCAATGCTATTTTCTACTCCTATGCGTTTTATCTTATAGCTAAGCACAGGTTTCATGCCTCTTACAATGAGAATATGCATCTCACCTCGCTGTGGTTTTTCTATGCTTCATTGGTTTCTCTCTATACCGGTTCCTTCGAATCAACGGTAGAAAGCCATTTGAACAGTATAAAAGATCTATCAACACTTAAGGAGTACAAAGACTTCATTCTTTCAAGGGTGAATGAGCGTCTTACGAATGACTATTTCGATATTACGCTTGTCGGCTCCGAGGGGTTGGCTGTTTCCGGTAAGGGCAATAACGCATGGAATGCCTATGTTGCGGCTTTGAACATCATGGACGCCAAGATCCTCTTTTCTAAGAGCAATTTGTTGGTTTCGAAGTTGTTTGAACCCGGAACAGATGGTAATAGAAAATCACTGGAGAAGCACCATCTCTTCCCGAAAGCTCATATGAAAGCACAGGGCTATACTGACGCAAAAATCAATCAGATGGCCAACTACGCTTTCATCGACTGGAAAGACAACATGGATATTCTTGATGATGCACCTTCTGTCTACTATCCGATTGTGTGCGAGGGCAGAAGTGACGAAGAAATCCTTCGTATGGAAGAGGAGAATGCTCTTCCGCACGGATGGGAGAATATGCCCTACGAGGATTTCCTTGTGGAGCGCAGGAAGCTGATGGCAGCAAAAATCAAGCAGGCATTTGACCTGTTAAAGAAAAACGTAGAATAAAAAACCCTCGTCCAATATAGGACGAAGGTGTACGACTGAAATCGAACTCATAACGTTTGCTTAGGAGACGTGCGCTGCGTCCATCTTGCATGGGCGGCACGAAAACGCTGAATCGCCCTTTCAAACGTGTGAGTTTGGAAAGGGGGATTCTCGTTTTATGAGCGCAAAGGAAGCAAAGGCCCGAATAAAGATCAATAAGCTGCTCGAGGCCGCTGGCTGGCGGTTCTTTGATGATGAGAATGGCTCGGCTAATATTCAAGTGGAAGCCAATGTCAAAATCACGAAGAAGCAATTTGATGACTTTGGCGAGAATTTTGAAAAAGTGAAGAATGGGTTTATCGATTTCCTGCTTCTTGATGAGCATGGAAAGCCCTTTATTGTCCTCGAAGCAAAATCAGAGGATAAAGATCCCCTTGTTGGCAAAGAACAGGCACGAGCATATGCCAAGAGCAATTTCGTGAAGTATGTAATTCTGTCGAACGGAAACATTCATTACTTCTGGAATATCTACAAAGGGAATCCTCAGATTATTCTTTCTTTTCCGACATATGAAAGCGTTCGGGAAAGCAAGGCTTTGAATGCTGACCCTTCCAGACTTTACAACGAAGAGATTACGTCGGATTATATTGCTGTAGTTCGTGAACCACGTTATGTAGAGGCACCAGAATATAAAAACCCAGATACACGGGCGCAGTATCTAAAAGACCGTGGTTTACGGATGATGCGCAAATACCAGGTCAACGCCATCAAAGCCCTCCAGCAATCTGTGAGAGAAGGAAATCAACGCTTTCTCTTTGAAATGGCAACAGGAACAGGGAAAACGCTTACTTCCGCAGCGGTCATTCGCTTATTCTTGCGAAGCGGTAACGCCAATCGTGTTCTCTTTTTGGTGGATAGAATTGAACTTGAAAACCAAGCAAAGAAAAACTTTATCAATTACCTGAAGCCCGATTACGAAACCGTCGTTTTCAAAGAACATACCGAGGATTGGCGCAAAGCTGATATTGTTGTCTCCACAGTTCAGACACTTGCATATAACAACAAATACAAAACCGTGTTCAAGCCTACGGATTTTTCACTGATTATTGCAGACGAAAGTCATCGTTCAATCAGCGGAAACAGCCGTGCTGTATTTGAGTACTTTATTGGATATAAGCTTGGCTTGACTGCTACGCCGAAGGACTATCTAAAAAACGTGGATACTGATGACCTTGCGGCAAACGATCCTCGTGCTTGGGAGCGGAGGCAACTGCTCGATACATATCGCACATTCGGCTGCGAGAGTGGAGAACCTACTTTCCGGTATTCATTGATTGACGGAGTAAATGATCCCGACGGCCCTTACCTTGTGAATCCCACTGTTGTCGACGCCAGGACGGATATTACAACACAACTCCTTGCCGATGAAGGATACGCCGTTTTGCGCTCCGGAGATGAAAAGGACGAAGACGAAGAGGAACCCTTCTTCGCACGTGACTTTGAGAAGAAGTTCTTCTCTGACGAGACGAACAAGGTATTTGTCAAAACCTTTATGGACAATGCTCTGCGTGATCCGTTGACCGGCGAAATCGGTAAAGGCATCGTGTTCTGTGTCAGCCGGAAACATGCTGCGAAGATCACACAACTTCTCAACATCTATGCCGATAAGATGTTCCCGGATATGTACTACTCTGATTTTGCCATGCAAATCACATCCGACGTTCAGAACGCTCAGGAATATACGATAAACTTCCAGAACAATAATCTGAGTGGAACAACCAAGTTCCTCGAAGGATACCGATCTTCCAAAACTCGTATCTGTGTGACCGTTGGCATGATGACCACAGGATATGACTGTGAAGATCTGCTGAATATCGGACTGTTTCGTCCCATATTCTCTCCGACGGACTTCATTCAGATCAAAGGCCGTGGAACCCGAACCTACACCTTCAACTATTCAGAAAGCAAAGGCGGTGCAGTAGAAAACCATACAGCGCCAAAGGATACCTTTAAGCTGTTTGACTTCTTTGGAAACTGTGAGTATTTTGAGGAGAAATACGACTACGATGAAGTCATAAAGCTGCCTCGTCTGGGAAGCGAGAGTACCGGAGCCGGTGGGGGCCCGGTAAGCGTTTCTGCGTTTGAGAATTTCGATCCGGATCCGCTGAAGACGATGACCGAAACAAAGGTCGGACTCCAAGGCATGAAGATTGACCGTATGTTCTTTGAAAAATTCGAAGACGAGGTCAAAAAGGATGAAACGGCAAAAGAGCAGTACGAGCAAGGCAATTATGCTGCTGCCCAGCGATATATTGAAGACACCTATCTTCATAAGCCTGCCGAGTTCTACACTTGGGACAAGCTTCGCCGTGCAACGGGTGTGGATCGCCGTGTCACTGTGCGAGAAATGCTGGATAAGATATTCGGCGCAATTCCGTCCTTCAAGTGTAAGAAAGAGCTGGTCAATGACGAGTTTGACGGCTACCTTCTGACCTGCGACGTTCCTGCGGGAGATTATCACGAAATACGCCGCTTCTTTGAGACGTACCTGACTGACAAGGATGTGCGTCGAGCCATTGAGGATAAGAAGTTCCAGCTTCTCGGAACGCAGATCCCGAGCTATACATTCTCCGACTTAAAGCGGTTGGGAGTCGCCAATATGAACAGCGTCATCGGCTACGTCAATGACAATGTCAATCTATCCAGATTTATGTGAGGAATCGCTATGCTGAACTTTGATGTAAAAAAGAAAATCAATACCCTGCGGGATATCCTTGTCGGTAAGGTTCCCGATCCGAAGGCGCAGGTGGAGCAGATCACCATTGCTCTGATATATAAGTTCATGGATGACATGGATCTGCAAGGAGCAGAATTCGGCGGGGCACGTGTTTTCTTCTCCAGTGATTATAAAGATTACGCTTTTTCTCAAATCATGCTGCCGGAGCACAGCGCCCAAGATAGGCTGAATTTGTACGCAGAAGGCATCGATAAAATGACCAACAATCCCGATCTGCCCAAACTGTTCCGGGATATTCTGCGCAACGCCTATATCCCATATCGTGATCCGGAAACGCTTAACCGCTTCTTAAAGGAAATTGCGGAATTCTCCTACGAGGACAGCGAAGAGCTAGGTAATGCCTTTGAATACCTGCTTTCCATTATGGGCAGTCAGGGCGACGCAGGCCAGTTCCGTACGCCCCGCCATATCATCGACATGATGGTGGAGATCACGGCTCCCGCAAAAAATGAATCCATCCTTGATCCTGCCTGCGGAACGGCAGGGTTCTTGATCAGCGCCTATAATTACATCAAAAAGAGCAATCTGGACGAACATGGTAAATCCACGCTGGTGGCGGATGACATGACCCGGATGACTAAAAACTTTGCTGGCTATGATATTTCACCGGACATGGTGCGGCTTTCCCGTGTCAACATGTATCTGCACGGCTTTACATCGCCGAACATCAGCGAATACGACACGCTGACCAGCTTGGAGAAATGGGATGATAATTTCGATGTCATTTTCTCCAATCCTCCGTTTATGACGCCAAAGGGCGGCATCACCCCGCATAACCGTTATCAGGTTTCTGCGAAGCGTGCGGAAGTCTTGTTTGTGGACTATATTGCTGAGCATTTGAATCCCACCGGGCGAGCTGCCATTATCGTACCGGAGGGTATCGTGTTCCAGTCACAGACTGCGTATAAGAACCTCCGCAAGATGCTTGTGGAAGGAAATTACCTGTACGGCGTCATTTCCCTTCCTGCGGGTGTATTCAATCCCTACAGCGGCGTCAAGACCAGTATCTTGTTGATTGATAAGACGCTGGCAAAAGAGCGGGACAGTATTCTCTTTGTAAAGCTGAATAACGATGGCTTTGACCTTGGTGCCCAACGCCGGGAGATCAAAGGCAGCGAGATTCCAGATGTGGTCAACATCTTCAAGGATTATCAAAAGGGTGTTGATGTTACCGGGCGGGAGAATGCTATTCTTGCGAAAAAGAGTGAAATTGCAGAACAGGACTTTATTCTTGTTGGAGAAAGATATAAAACCGCTTTAGCAACTTTAGCAGCATGGCCTATCGTTAAACTGGGAGATGTTTGCGAGATAAACCCGAAAAAGTCTGAAATCAGCAATCTACCACCCGAAACAATAGTTTCATTTGTCCCAATGGCAACAGTTAATGAACATCGAAAGAGCTTTGTACCTACTGAAGAGCGAACTCTATCAGAAGTTTACTCGGGATATACTTATTTCCAAAATGGTGATGTTCTTCTGGCGAAAGTAACCCCTTGTTTCGAAAATGGAAAGTCGGGGATTGCAACAGGATTAACAAATAATATAGGATTTGGATCAAGTGAGTTTTTTGTGCTCCGTCCAAATCCTGATCGTGTGCTGTCAGACTATATTTACCGCCTTATAAGTACAGATGCATTTATTGAACAAGGAAAAACAAAAATGACCGGGACGGGTGGGTTGCAAAGAATCCCGAGAGATTTCATTAGCAGCTATTCAATCCCGCTCCCTCCGCTTGCTGTACAGGAAGAAATCGTTTCCGAGATCGAAAGCTATCAGAGAATCATAGACGGCGCCCGCCAGGTCGTGGAGAACTATAAGACGACAATCAAGATTGATCCGGCGTGGGAAACTGTGCCTTTGGGCGAAGTGTGCGTTACATCCTCAGGAGGGACACCAAAAAGTTCAAACAGAGAATACTATGAGAACGGTACTATCAATTGGTTGAAGAGTGGCGAAGTGGCAAATGGCTATATCTATGCCACGGAGCAAAAGATTACTGAAAAGGCACTGCAGGAATCTTCTGCAAAAGTGTTTCCGCCAGAGACTGTCGTGGTAGCAATGTATGGCGCAACAGCAGGACAAGTAGGAATCTTGAAAATTGAGAGTTCTACCAATCAAGCGGTTTGTGGGATATTGCCTAATAAGATGTTTGAACCCGATTTCTTATATCTTTACTTGCTTTCTAAACATGACTATTTCGTGTCTCAGTCAACAGGAGGAGCTCAACCTAACATATCTCAAATGTTGATAAGGAAAACGCTTGTACCCATTGTCCCAATTGACGAGCAAAAAAGGATTGTTAGTGAAATCAGTATTGAAATGTCTATTGTCGAACAGAATAAGCGCCTGATTGAAATCTTCCAGCAGAAGATCAAAGACAAGATTGCCGAGGTCTGGGGAGCGTAGTATGGACAAGTTGGAAAAAGGGAAAAGGGCAACCGAGAAGACTCTTGAGAAAATTGGCGATGTGCCGATTAGTGAAATACCTGCTGAAATGATAGAACGAGGACGAGCAGCAACTGAGTCCCTGATTGCAAAATATGGTCATTTAACTGTGAGAGCAATTAATGCTGTCACTTTTAAAGATGAGCTTCGTGACGCATTTCCGGTATTCAACGATGAACTTGATACTGATTTTCTTCTGGAATTGCTATATTTTTTCCCAATTGACAAGACATATATATCTACCGGAAGCTATGATCAATACCTCTATGATCTTGAAAAAACGGTAATAGATAATTATGATTCCGGGAATTATCAGGTTTCGTTTTTCTACGCTCATCTTATCTTCATGAGCTATGTATATTACTGTGTCGAAAAGGCATACGACATTGAACCGGATAGAATGAAGGATGTCTTTTATCCGATCAATTCATATCATGGAAAGGATGACAAGCCTGATCTTGAGGACTATGGAAATGTCTATGAATTCAGCAAGATACCCGAGAAAGATATTTTCAAAGTTTTTCATATCATGGGCATGGATGATGCTACGATAAAGGAGTTTTCTCGCTACATAAGCAGCCGGGATGACTATGCTCACGCAACCGGAAAGGGAAATATCTCCGAACAAGAATTCCGTCAAAATATCAAAACAGTTATCGGCAATATGAACACTTTAAGAGGCTTGTTCTTACCATATCTGAAATCTCGTTACGTCGAGTTTATGCTGGAACGTTTGGATGTCGACTATGATGTGGTTACAGACAATTTCAATGATTTTGTATTTGATAACTCTCTCTCGATTTGCGATCTTGATTATTTGTGTCATTTAGGGGTGAAGAACCTACAGGAAAGTAACGAGACACTAAGAACGAATTATCAGTCTACTCGGAATGTTCATTGTGCATTTATCGAGTATTGCAATGACAATGACGGTATTGCACTACCGGATGGGTATCCGTCGCTGAGGAATGAGAAGTACTTGTTCTATCGATATAAGCATCATGCAAAAGACTATATTGAGAACGAGCTTGGAATCAACGAATATCGCTGTGTAAAAGATGGTGGAGAGTTTCCGGTATATGAATGCCCGGAATGCGGTGTGGAACAGCTTGCCTATGATGCGGATACCCATCGCTATCATTGCTTCGCCTGTGATGAGAATTTTACAGATGGAGATTTGGAATTCTGTGAGAGGTGCGGAAGTCTCATGCGTCGGAATGGAGAGCCGTCGATTTGCGATAATTGCATTGAAGACATGATGAGGGACTAATTACTGCGTCGAACACCATGGAAACTATGGGAGGACCTATGCTTACACAAGAACAATTCATTCGAAATTTTAGCGTGATGGCAAACGGAGAAGTTGACTTCTTTCTCGGCGCAGGTGCCTCCATAGCTTCGGGCATTCCTACTGGCGGCGACTTGATCTGGGAATTTAAGCGTACCCTGTACTGTTCTGAATGCGGAATATCTACGGAGAAATATAAAGATTTGGCTCTGCCATCCACTCGAAAGATGCTGCAAGAATACTTTGACCGAAAAGGAGGCTATCCAGAGCAATACGCACCAGAGGAATACTCATTTTATTTTGAGCAGTGTTATAACGATCCTTTAGCCAGAAAGAGGTTTATTGAGAGTATCGTTTCTGCCCGGAAGCCGTCGATTGGCTATCTATGCTTGGCAGAAGCCGTGGCGAAGGGAAAGGTGAAGAATGTTTGGACGACCAATTTTGATCCTTTGCTCGAAAATGCACTTAATCAGCTTTATCCAATAAACAATGTTCTCGTTTGCAGCGAAGCAAACCGGGACAGTATACGCTCTCTGAATCCTCAGTATCCGGTAATCGGAAAACTACATGGTGATTATCGCTATGATTGGCTGAGGAACACAGAAAGTGAATTACAGCAGCTGGAAGAAAAGCTCAAGGAGTATGCGGCAAGCCAGATGGCGGACAAGCAGTTGGTGGTAATTGGATATTCCGGGAATGACGAGTCTATCATGTCTTTTCTGGAAAGTTGTGTAGACAATCCAGCAACATTATCTAAGGGCCTTTTATGGGCGATACGGAAAGGAAGCCGGGTAAATCCGAGAGTAAACGGTTTGCTTGAAAGAACAAAGAAAAACGGCAAGAACGCTGAAATACTTGAGATCGACGGTTTTGACCAACTGTTGTTTTCGGTCTATCAGATGCAGAACTATCATAACGAGGATATTGATGGGCAAGGTCGCGTGTTGCATGAAAAGAGCAATGTTCGCCTTTCTGGTCAGCCGGTTGATTCTTTTGTAAAACTGAATGCATATCGGGCTGAAGGTTGTCCGCTCTGCAATGTGTTTGAGACCGATATTACAAGCTGGAAAGAATTACGTACAATTATCGCAGACAGTGGTGTACTGGCGGCCCTGTATAGCAAACACATCTATGCCTTTTCTTCGCAAGAAAAGCTTGAGACCGTATTCCAGACGCACATTTTATCTCAGATAACGATGGAAGAGGTTCCAGATAGAATCATATACAAATACGACTCTATCTATATCGGACTGATTTATCAATTAATTAAGCAAACGCTCATCTCTAAGGGCATGCATTCCTTTGCAAAGAACAAAGTTTACAATCCCAATTCTCGCAGAGACGACAAAGGTTATCAAGTCTTTGATGCTGTGGAGATTGCTGTTAGCTTCATAAATGGAACGTTACACTTGAATCTTTTGCCGACAGTTCATGTGCGCAACGGCAGGGGTGATCGTTTAGATAGAGAAACATACCAGAGCCAAGTTAATCGCATTGTTTCAAGCATATATAATCAGCAATACAATGAAAAACTCCATTTTTGGGAATCTCTCTGCCTTACTTCTGGAAAAATGTTCTTTGAAAACGATGGCTTTTCGATCTCCTTCGTCGTTCCAGCCGTCAGTCTTGGCGGCAATAATAGACGCGCTAAATGGCTATCTATGCCATCTTGCAAATATGAAGAGCCGTTGATGTGTTTTTCTGATACAGACAAGTCAAAGCAGACGGTGAATCAACTCAAAGGGCTATGCCAATATGGACCAATCGATTGCTCATACATGAGAAGTGGTGCTACTCGCCCATCTGTACGGCTCGCAGTTCTTTCACCAGATCGTGACATGGATAAAATTCTGGCACACCTGAACAGGCTCAATACCCATGTACAAAACAGTGGAAGAGACAACTTCCTGCCTCATTATGAAGGGTTTGAACGTGTTTATCGGCGTTCCCTTTCTGTTCCAACGAAGGAGCAAAGAGACATCTGCATCAGCTATAATGTAAACACAATTCTAAAGAAGACGCCAGCAGAGTTTCTCGCTTTTATGAAACGCGGGATTGATTATTATTCTCTCCATGCTGCTGACTTCGATATTCTCGTTATTTTTATTCCAAAAGATTTTGCGCCTTTTCGCACCACTTCAGTGATTTCTCCTGATTTTAATCTGCACGACGCACTAAAGCTCTATGCAACAGAAAAAGGGATTAAACTTCAACTGATAGAAGAGAAATCAGTAAACAGCTATGACCCCTGCAAGGTGATGTGGGGATTATCCACAAGCTTGTATGCCAAAGCCACCGGCGTTCTATGGCACCCGGAAGCAATTCAGAACGATACAGCCTACATAGGCATCAGCTATGCTTTTTCAGAGGAAAAAAGAATCTGTATCGGCTGCAGCCAGCTTTTTGATTCGACTGGGACCGGAATCAGGATGGTGCTTAGGAAAATTAATAATCCGATTCTTCTTGGCAGAAGCAATCTCTACATGCGA
>ERZ773258.1673-NODE-1673-length-16445-cov-14.538255_pt1 | contig 16445 bp, 12 predicted proteins | sample MGYA00511962_ERZ773258 | MGnify/ENA primary metagenome ERZ773258 (study PRJEB29015, sample SAMEA2737755) | human gut metagenome | biome: human gut; feature: human-associated habitat; material: faeces | place: China | collected 2012 ... | reverse complement strand
CTCGCTTCGCTCGGCCACCTCTCCCAAAGGGAGAGGCAAGGGGTGCGGTTCACTATCCCACTGTGCCGGTTAACCGTCTGATGCGACCCGCCCATCTACTGCGCGTGACGGGTCTTGTCGAAAAATAAGTTAACATAATATATTCTGTAACAACTTGTAATGTTTACATAAAACAAGTTATCCACATTCTCCACAGCTTTCTCCACAGGCTTGGCCGGGAAAATGGTTGAAAAATAAGGGAGAAACAGGGGCATATCAAAATATCTCCACAGCTTTGCACAAAACTGTGGAGATATCTCAAATTTACATAACACTGGATTTGGAATTTTCCGAGGGGTCAGTCGAACAGAACCCTGGAGGAAAACACCAGCTCGTCCTTGCCTTCGCTTTTGCGGTAGGCGTCAACCCGTAGGCAATCGTCTGCCATGAAATCCCAGCGTAGGTCAAGGCTCTGCCCCTCCCGCGCTTCGCTGTGGTAGCGCAGGGCGAATTCCTTCACGGGATGCTCCCGGTGGAAGTCGCTGGGGAGAAGATCGTCGATCCAGTCTAAGTACCGGGTGTTGTTCATGTGGCCGTTGCGGTCGAGGTCGGTGAAGCATACGTCCCGCCGACAGACGTGCTCCATCACCTTAGGTACCAGACCGCCGGGAAGTGCCAGCTCCGTTCCCCGGAGGGTGCCGGGAACGATGATACCGCTCTTGTCTGGGGAAACGCTGCTGCGGGTATCCTGATCCATCAGAACCCACAGACTGATAGAGCGGGAGCATTCGTTGCCCGCCTGATCGTAAATCACCATGGAGCGGGGATAGCCGACGTGGGTGTTTGGCATAGGCCAGGTCTCAATGCGGAGGGTCTCACCCCGTTCCGGGAGCCGGTTGATCTGCACCCGGTGCCGGGTGACCGCCCAGAACAGCCGGTGGCTTTCCAGGGTGTCCGCAAGCTCGTCGCAGTGCCGCCCCGCGATTTCCTGGGCAAAATACAAGAGGGTGGACGGTTTCAGGCGGCCGTAGCGGTCGACGCACATGTCCTGCACCTGAAAGTCCTGCTGAAAAATTGGTTCCATATTCTTTCCTCCAAATAAATCCTGCCGACGTTCCCGTGAGGAAGCCGGCAGGGAATACGTTTTATCCTTTATCCTCCGTGACGGTGAGGGAGACCCGGTACTGCTTGCCGCTGCGGTAAACCACAGCCTCCACCGTATCGCCGATGTCCAGCTTGTAGACCGCGCCGTTCAGAGCGTCCACGGTGGTCACGTTAATTCCGTTGATACTGATGAGGATGTCGCCCTCCTCGATGCCCTTGGCGGCGGCGTCGCTGGCGCGGTCAACGCCGGTGATATACAGGCCGGCGGGAAGCCGGTAATAATACTGGTCGAAGGAGGACAGGGGTTCTCCTTCCAGTCCCAGGGTCGGCCTGCCGGAGACATAGCCCTGGGCGATCAGCTGCTCGGCCACCTCCTTCACGGTGGAGCTGGGAATGGCGAAGCCCAGGCCCTCCACACCGGCGGAGTCGGTGAATGCGCCGATCTTCATGGTGTTGATGCCGATGACCTGGCCGTAGCAGTTAATGAGCGGGCCGCCGGAGTTGCCGGAATTCAGGGCGGCGTTGGTCTGGATCAGGGTCATGGTGCGCCCGCCCATATCCATGTCCCGGCCGATGCCGGAGATGATGCCGTCCGTGTAGGTACCCCGGAACTTGACGCCCAGGGGGTCGCCGATGGCGACCACGGTGTCGCCCACCCGCAGGCTGCCGGAATCTCCGAACTGCGCCGGGGTCAGACCCGTCGCGTCCACATGGAGTACCGCGAGGTCGGACACGGAATCGGCGCCCACCAGCATGGCGGGCAGCGTCCGCCCGTCGGTCAGCTGCGCCGTGACGGAAATGCCGTTTTCCACCACATGGCAGTTGGTCACGATGTACCCGTCCTCGGTCAGAATCACGCCGGTGCCGGTGGAGGTGGCGCTCTGACCGGCGCTGGTAATGGACACCACGGAGTCGATGTTCCGGCTGTAGATCTCCTGGAGGGACAGCGCGCCCTCGGCAGGAACGTTATCCACGCCCTGGGGGCATTTCTGCAAGTCGATGGTGGGGGTGTCCTCCCCAAGGGCGGCGTCAACGGATTCCGTGGGGAAGGTGGCGGCTTCCGTAGGCAGTGCCGCCGCGCCGGTGGCGAAGGAAATGGACTGCTCGCTTTCTCTCCGGGTGTTCAGCTTCTGGAACAGCCGCACGTTGAGAATGCCCAGAACCGTGATGATGCCGCACAGAAAGATGATCAGGATCAGCAGCAGCGCCATGGTGCCGCCATGGTTTTTCGGCGGCTCGGTACGGCCTGTGCCGTACACGCTGTCATCCCAGGGATGGTTGTATTTTTTACGTTCGTCCATATGGTTACCTCGAAAAAGGTCAGTTCACCAGCGGCATGGTGAAGGTAAATTCGGTTTTCCCGTCCTTGGAGCTGACGGAAATATCCTCGCCGTGGCTGCACACGATGGTTTTGACAATGTACAGACCCAGACCCCAGCCGTCCCGGTTCTGGGAGCGGGATTTGTCCAGCTTGTGGAACCGGTCGAATACCAGAGGCAGCTCGTCCGGGGGAATGGTCTCGCCGTCGTTGGAGACGGAGACGTAGGCCTTGCTGCCGCCCTCTTTGATGCGCAGCCCCAGATTGCCCCCGTCGGGGCAGAACTTTACGGCGTTGTCGATGAGATTGTAGATGACCTGGGTGATGTAGTCCGGGTTCGCCATGGTGTACACCGGATGCTCCGGCATATCCACGTTGACGTTCAGGTGCTTGTCGTTGATCTTCTTTTCGAAGGTGATCAGCACCTGCCCGGCGCATTCCTCCAGGTCAAAGTGCATCTTCTTTTCCTCGGGAATGCCGCCTTCCTTTTGCAGCTGGGAGATGTCCAGCATACTGCGCACAAGGCGGCTTAAGCGCTTGGTTTCGTCGGAGACAATGTGCAGGTAATGCTCCCGCTTGTCCTCCGGGATGGTGCCGTCCAGAATGCCGTCCACGTAGCCGGAAATGGTGGTCATGGGGGTTTTCAGCTCGTGGGAGACGTTGGCGACGAACTCCTGCCGCCGGTACTCGCTCTTTTGCAGGGAGACCGCCATATTGTTGAAGGCGACCGCCACCTCCTCCATTTCCTCGGAGCAGTCGTCCTCCAGACGAACCCGGGCTTCCAGGTCGCCATGACCGAAGGCGTTGGCGGCTTTGGCCAGCTCCTTCAGCGGCCGGCTCTCCCGCCGGGCAAAGGCGGTGACCGCCAGCACGGAGATCAGCACCACGAACAGCGCCGCAGTGAGGAAAATATTGGAGATCTTGTTCATGATCTGGGTGATTTCATTGGCCGGGGTGGACACCAGCACGATGCCCTTGGCATTGCCGTCCACCAGGATCGGGCGGGACACCATGTAGCGGCGGTCGGTGTACAGGCCGTTGATGACGCCGGTGGCGGTATCGCCGCCGTTCCGGACAACCTTTTGCAGATAGGCCTGATTCAGCTGCAAGCCCTGATGCTCACAGCCGGAGGGAGTGTCGGAGCAAAGCACCACGTTCCCCTCGCTGTCGCAGACCACCGCGTCAGCCCCGGACACCTGGGATGCCACGGTCAGGTTCAGCTGAAACGTCCGGTTGGACAGTCCGCCGCTGTTAAAGTAGGCGGCGGCCAGCTCCGAGATGGTATCCGCGTTCTGCTGCAACCCGGAGAGGGTGGTGTCCGTGAGGAACCGGTTGACCTTTATCTGAAAGGACGCGCCCAGAATGGTCATGGCCACCAGCAGAATCGCCGCGGCGGTGAAAAAGCTGCGGCCGAAGCTACTTTTCATGCTTACAGCACCTCGAATTTATACCCGACGCCCCAGACGGTTTTCAGGCTCCACTGGTCGCTGACGCCCTCCAGCTTCTCGCGAAGGCGCTTCACGTGGACGTCCACGGTGCGGGAGTCGCCGAAATAGTCGAAGCCCCACACCTCATCCAGCAGCTGGTTGCGGGTGTAGACCCGGTTGGGTGAGGAGGCCAGGTAGTAAAGCAGCTCCATCTCCTTGGGGGGCGTATCCACCTTCTTGCCGTCCACGGTCAGCTCAAAGGCGTCCATGTCGATGATGAGCTTGTCGAACACAAGCCGCCGCGCCTTCTTCTCCGCGGCCACGCCGGAGGTGCGCCGCAGAACCGCTTCAATCCGGGCAAGAACCTCCTTCATTTCAAAGGGCTTGGTGACATAGTCGTCGGCGCCGGTTTTCAAGCCCATGACCTTGGACTCGGTGTCGCCCTTGGCGGTGAGCATGATGATGGGGGTCTGTGCCTCGGCACGGATGGCCTTGCACACCGACCAGCCGTCCATCACGGGCATCATCACGTCCAGCAGCACCAGATCGGGCTTGATGGCCCGGAATTTGGCAAGACCCTGCCCGCCGTCCGCCGCCACGGTGACGGCGTAGCCCTCCTTCTCCAGATACATTTGCAGCAGCTCCGCAATATTGCGGTCGTCCTCTACGATCAAAACGGAAACAGCCATGATTATCTTCCTCCCAATCCAATTTCTCTATAATTTCCCTTTCCCACTATTATAGCGAGAATTTCCGTTTTCTAGTGAACAAATTGTAAAGACTTCCACCCCAATTTATGAACGGACAGGTTGCACTTGAAAATCCGGCGCTTTGCGGGTATGATAGGGGAGGAAAACCGGGGGACTGCCAACGTTTCCCCCAAGCTGAAAGAAGGAGACTGATTTGATGGAACTGTTAAAAGCCGTGCTTTTCGGCATTGTGGAGGGCGTCACGGAGTGGCTGCCCATTTCCTCCACGGGACATCTGATTTTACTGAACGAATTCATCACCCTGAACGTTTCCGACGAATTCCGGAGCATGTTCGACGTGGTCATCCAGCTGGGGGCGATCCTGGCCGTGATCGTCCTGTTCTTCCATAAGCTCAACCCCTTCTCCCCCACAAAGTCGGAGGGAGAAAAGAAGCAGACCTGGCAGCTGTGGTTCAAGGTCATTGCCGCCATCATCCCCTCGGGCATCGTGGGCGTGCTGTTTGACGACTGGATGGAAGCCCATTTCCATAACGCCACCGTGGTGTCCGTCGCGCTGATCGTCTACGGCGTGGCCTTCATCCTGGTGGAGCGGCGCAATGCCCGCCGCGTGGGCGGCAAGACGGTGGAGGACGTGTACGCCATCGACTATAAGACCGCCCTGCTCATCGGCTGCTTCCAGTGCCTGAGCCTGATCCCCGGCACCTCCCGCTCCGGCTCCACCATTCTGGGCGCGATTCTCATCGGCGTGGGACGCAGCGCCGGCGCGGAGTTCTCCTTCTTCATGGCCATTCCCACCATGCTGGGGGCGTCCGCCATCAAGGGGCTGAAGTTCCTGCTCAGCGGCGTCGCCGCCACCGGCACCGAGATCGGCGTGCTGATCGTGGGGTGCGTGGTGTCGTTCCTGGTGAGCCTGCTTGTCATCCGGGGACTGATGGAATACGTGCGCAGGCACTCCTTCTCCGCCTTCGGCGTTTACCGCATCATCCTGGGCGTGGTGGTACTGGTTTACTTCGCGCTGGCGGGCTAAGGGACATGTTTCGGGTTTTGTAAGCATTTTCCACAAAAAAGGAACATTCTCATTTGACAAAATACCCCGAACGCTTTATAATGAATTCGATAGGTGTGTGTGACTCTATCCCCTGAAAAATCTGAAAAGGACGGATTAGAACATGTATAAAATCGTTCGCAAGCAGGAGCTGAACGCCTCCGTCACCCTGATGGAGATCGAGGCGCCCTTTGTCGCCCGTAAGGCAAAGGCCGGTCAGTTCATCATTTTCCGCATCGACGAGATGGGAGAGCGCGTTCCCCTGACCATCGCCGGTTATGATCGGGAGAAAGGTACTGTTACCATTATCTTCCAGAAGGTCGGCTTCTCCACCAATGCCCTGGGCGCGCTGGAGGAAGGCGACTACATCCACGACTTTGTAGGCCCTCTGGGCAAGCCCACCCCCGTGGAGGGCAAGAAGAAGGTCTGCGTGGTGGGCGGCGGCGTGGGCTGCGCCATTGCGCTGCCCTCTGCCAAGGCGTTCAAGGAAGCCGGCGCGGACGTGACCGTGATTGTCGGTTTCCGCAGCAAGGACATCGTCATCCTGGAGGACGAGTTCAAGGCGGTTGCCGACCGGCTGATTCTCATGACCGACGACGGAACCTATGGCCGCCACGGCCTGGTCACCCAGCCCCTGCAGGAAATGCTGGAGGCCGGTGAGACCTTCGACGAGGTGCTGGCCATCGGCCCCGTGCCCATGATGAAGTTCGTCTGCAAGACCACCCTGCCCTTCGGCGTCCATACCATGGTTTCCCTGAACCCCATCATGGTGGACGGCACCGGCATGTGCGGCGGCTGCCGCGTCACGGTCGGCGGCGAGACCAAGTTCGCCTGCGTGGACGGCCCCGAGTTCGACGGCCATCAGGTGGATTTCGCCGAGCTGACCAGCCGCAACGCCACCTACCGCGACCGGGAGGCCGAGGTCAAGGAGAACCACGTCTGCCGCATCGAGTCCATGGGCAAGGCCCTGATCAAATAAGGAGGTAATGCAAAATGGCTAACATGACCCTTACCAAGACCCCTATGCCTGAGCAGGATCCTCAGGTTCGCGCCCATAACTTCAAGGAGGTTACCCTGGGCTATACCGCCGAGATGGCGATCGAAGAGGCAGGCCGCTGCCTGAACTGCAGGAACCCCAAGTGCGTGGAGGGCTGCCCCGTCAACGTCCGCATCCCCGAGTTCATCACCAAGGTGCGGGAGGGCGACTTCAAGGCCGCTTATGAGATCCTTACATCCACCAACGCCCTGCCCGCCCTGTCCGGCCGTGTCTGCCCCCAGGAGAGCCAGTGCGAGAGCAAGTGCGTCCGGGGCATCAAGGGCGAGAGCGTCGCCATCGGCCGCCTTGAGCGGTTTGTCGCCGACTGGTACCGGGAGAACGTCAACGCCATGCCCGAGAAGGCCGCTTCCAACGGCATCAAGGTAGCCGTTGTGGGTTCCGGCCCTGCCGGTCTGACCTGCGCCAGCGACCTTGCCAAGAAGGGCTATCAGGTCTCCATTTTTGAAGCGCTGCACACCGCCGGCGGCGTGCTGGTTTACGGCATCCCCGAGTTCCGTCTGCCCAAGGCCATCGTGGCCAACGAGGTCAGGAAGCTGGAAGCCCAGGGCGTCGAGGTCATGACCAACATGGTCATCGGCCGGGTGCTGACCATTGACGAGCTGTTCGAGATGGGCTATAAGGCCGTGTTCGTCGGCTCCGGCGCGGGTCTGCCCATGTTCATGAACATCCCCGGCGAATCCCTGAAGGGCGTTCTGTCCGCCAACGAGTATCTGACCCGTACCAACCTGATGAAGGCCTACACCGAGGAAGCCGACACCCCCGTCATCAAGTCCAAGGCTGTGGCGGTTGTGGGCGGCGGCAACGTGGCTATGGACGCCGCCCGGTGCGCCATGCGTCTGGGCGCGGAGCATGTGTACATCGTCTACCGTCGCGGCGAAGCGGAAATGCCCGCCCGTCTGGAGGAGCAGCACCACGCCAAGGAAGAGGGCATCGAGTTCAAGACTCTGTGCAACCCCGTGGAGATCCTGGGCGGCGAAGATGGCCGCGTGAACGGCATCAAGTGCGTGCGCATGGAGCTGGGCGAGCCGGACGCCTCCGGACGCCGCCGTCCCATCGCCATTGAGGGCAGCGAGTTTGTGCTGGACGTGGACACCGTTATTATGGCCCTTGGCACCAGCCCCAACCCCCTGATCCGCTCCACCACCCCCGGTCTGGACACCAACCGCAAGGGCTGCCTGATCGTGGACGAGAACGAGATGACCACCCGCAACGCCGTGTTCGCCGGCGGTGACGCCGTTACCGGCGCTGCCACCGTCATCCTGGCCATGGGCGCGGGCAAGAAGGGCGCGGACGCCATTGACGCGTTCCTGAAGAAGTAAGGCAAAGCAGAAAAAACCACCTCAGGGTGGGCGTAAAGTGAATGGAGCGTATCGGTTACCGATACGCTCCATTTTTCGTCCCCAGATACAGCCCCCTTGGCTCCCCCTTTGGGGGAGCTGTCACCGCAGGTGACTGAGAGGGCATTGCAGCCTGACTTCCCCTCTCCGTCCTCGCTGCGCTCGGCCACCTCTCCCAAAGGGAGAGGCAAGGGGTGCCGGTTGAGTTTTTGCATATGCGGAAGAAAACTGCCCTTACGTCCGCAGCAGATCCCGGAAGCCGGGGCTGAAAAATTCTCCGCCTTCGGCGTCCAGCCACATGGCTTCGGCGTTGTAGCGTGTCAGCAAAGCCTGTCCCTCCTCCTGGGGCATCAGGAAGAGCGCCGTGGACAGGGCGTCGGCAATGCCGGAATCGGCGCACACCACGGTGACGGAACGCCAGTACCGTGACGGCATCAGGGTTTCCGGGTCGATGATGTGGTGGTAGTATTCCCCGTCCACCAGATAGGTGCGCTGATAATCGCCGCTGGTGACCACGCTGCCCCCGGTGACATTGACGGTGTGCAGATAATCGTCGCCGCCGTCCGGGTTCTGAATCCCCACCACCCAGGGGTCGCCCTCCTCGGTTTTGGGACCGGTGGCGCAGATGTTGCCGCCCACGCTGATGAGCAGCCCCTCCGGCGCATGTTCCGCCGCCCGCTGGGCAGACCAGCCCTTGGCCACCGCGCCCACGTCCAGCCGGGTCTCCGGGTCGGAAATATAAATGGTGGAAGCGGCCTCGTCGATGATAACGGCGTCAAAATCCATATGCGCCGCCGCGCGTTCCAGAGCGGCGCGGTCGGGAAGGGCGGCGTTTGCCGGGTCGTCCAATCCCGCCGTCCGGGCGTCGTGCCACAGCGCCAGAACGCCGCCCATGGCGACGTTGACCTTGCCGCCGGTGGCGTCGTAAAATTCCCGGCATTCCCGCAGCAGCCGAATGATGTCCCCGTCCACCTCCACGGGGGCGATGCCCGCCTGATCGTTGACAGTTTTCAGGTTGTTCATGTCTTCGTAATCGTTGTAGATATCGAACAATTGGTGATACCGCAGCAACGTGTCGTGGATACCTTGGGCAGTCTCCGTGAAGGCCGCCTGACTTTCCGCCCGGCCGCGAATCACGGTGACCGTGTCGAACAGGGTCAGAAACGTACTCTCGTAAACGGCCGGCTTTCCCCCCGCCGCTCCGGCGGCGCAGCCGGTGAGAAGGCACACAAGGATCAGCGCCGCAAGCCATTTTTTCATATCGGTTCCCTCCATAGGGCGTTTTGCTTCCATCATAGTACCACACCCAAAAAAGGCTGTAAAGAGGGAACATATCCCGTTGCAAAAACCGGCGTTCACAAAAGATTTACACATTTTCAGTTGATATTCAGGGGCAAACGGTGCTATGCTGTTATCACTTTTCGTGCCCATTTGCCTGGGTAGTTAGGAGCGCAGTATGTCCAAATTCTCCGTCAAAAAGCCGCTGACGGTTTTCGTCGCGGTGATCGCCATATTGGTGCTGGGCGTGGTGGCCTATTTCCGCATGACCCCCGACCTGCTTCCCAATATGGACTTTCCCTATGTGCTGATTATGACCACCTACCCCGGCGCAAGCCCGGAGAAGGTGGAGCAGGAGATCACCAAGCCCATGGAGCAGGCCATGTCCACCCTGGATCACATCCAGGAGGTGACGTCGGTTTCCAGCGAAAACGTGGGCATGGTCGTCCTGGAATTCACCGAGGGCGTCAACATGGACACCGTGGGCGTGGATATCCAGCAGGAAATTTCCCAGCTGTCCGCCGACTGGTCGGACACGGTGGGTACGCCCTACGTGCTGAAGATCAACCCCTCCATGCTCCCCGTGGAGGTGGCGGCAGTGTCCATGGAGGGCATGGACACCGTGGAGCTGACGGAATTTCTGGACGAAACGCTGATGAATAAGCTGGAGGGCGTCCCCGGCGTCGCCCGGATCACCACCAGCGGCGAAATTGAGCAGGAGCTGCACGTGGTACTGGATCAGAAGCGGATCGACAAGCTGAACGACCGGATCGCCGCCGCCATCAACGGCGAGCTGGACGATGCCGCCGCCGAGCTGAACGAGAAAAAAGAGGAATTGGAGGACGCCCAGAAAAAAGTAAACGGCGCCCAGTCCCAGCTCAGCGCCGGGGTCAACGCCCTGATTCAGGGGGAAAAGCAGCTGACCGAGAAAAAGACGGAGCTGACGGCCATGCGGGAGGAGCTTCAGCAGCAGCTGGAGCAGGCGCAGACCGGACGGCAGCAGCTGGTGGTCGCCTACACCGCCCTGAAGGAGCTGAACGACCAGGTAAATAACGTCCTCGCCGCCCAGCAGGAAGCCCACAGCTACCGGGACACCCTCCAGACTCTGTCCGACCGGCAGAGCGCCCTGGCCGCCAAGGAGAGCAGTCTCGCCCAGCTGAAACGGGACAACGAAGCCCTGGACACGGAGATTCAGGCGCTTCGGGAGAAAATCGCGGACATGAATCCCGCTGACGAAAATCTGCCCGCATTGAATGCGGAGCTTGCGGAGAAGGAAGCTGCCTACAATAACAATCAGCTGACCATCGCCCAGACTGAGGCGGAGATCGCGGTGGAAAAAAGCGCCCTGGAAGCGGATATGGCAGCCGCCGGGGTGACGGCGGAAACCCTGCCCACCCAGCTGGCCAACGCCGTGGCAGCCGCCGTGGCCGCGGATACCGCAGTAGACCGCATTGACGCGCTGCTGGCGTCTCAGGGCACCGACCGGGCGGGTCTGGCCGCCTCCTTGGCAGAGACAAAGGCGCAGCTGGACACCCTGGACGAGGGCATCGCCCAGCTGGAAAGCGCATTGAAAGAACTGGATGACGGTATGCTCACCATTGAAGACGCCCAGCGGCTGCTGAATGAGCAGAAAACCGCCGGTATGCTGCAAATCAGCACCGGCGCGGCCAAGCTGGCGGTGAGCAGCGCCGCCATTTCCCAGGGCTTAAGCCAGATCGAAAGCGGTCTGGACACCGTGGAAAGCAGCCGGGAGGACGCACTGAACAAGGCTAACCTCAACAACATCGTCACCATGGAGATGGTATCGAAGATCCTCGCCGCCCAGAATTTCTCCATGCCCGCGGGATACGCGGAGCAGGACGGGGTCAAATACATGGTCTCCGTGGGCGACGAGATCACTGACCAGAAGACACTGGAAAATCTTCTCCTGTTCGACCCGGGAATTGACGGCATCGACCCCGTGCGGCTGAAGGACGTGGCGGTGGTCATGCTCACCGACAACCGGGACGAAACCTACGCCAAGCTCAACGGCAAGGACGGCATCGTGCTGAGCTTTGAAAAGCAGAGCACCTACGCCACCGCCGAGACCACCGACAACATTGAAGCGCGCTTCCGGGCTTTGGAAAAGGAATACCCGGGCTTGAGCTTCGTGTCCCTGATGAGCCAGGGCGACTACATCTACCTGATCGTCGACACCATTCTGAACAGTCTGCTGCTTGGCGCGGTGTTTGCGATCCTGGTGCTGTTCCTGTTCCTGCGGGATCTGCGCCCCACGTTTATTACCCTCTGCTCCATCCCCATCAGCGTGATCTTTGCCATCGTGCTGATGTACTTCACCGGCGTGACCATCAATATGATCTCCCTGTCCGGCCTTGCCGTGGCGGTGGGTATGCTGGTGGATAACTCCGTGGTGGTCATTGAGAATATCTACCGTCTGCGGGCCAAGGGCGCCAACGTCATCCAGGCCGCCGTCTCCGGCGCGAAGCAGGTGGCGGGGGCGGTGACGGCCTCTACCCTGACCACCGTCTGCGTGTTTCTGCCCATCGTGTTTGTCACGGGCATCACCAGGCAGCTGTTCACCGACCTGGCGCTCACCATGACCTATTCCCTGCTGGCCAGCCTGATCGTCTCCCTGACCCTGGTACCCGCCATGGCGTCGGGAATGCTGCGCAAGGAGCACGAGATCAAGCCGGGTATGCTTGAAAAGCATCTGCTTCCCGCCTACCGCAGGGCGGTCAGGTGGTCGCTGGGGCATAAGCCGGTGGTGCTGATCGTTTCGGCAGCGCTTCTGGTGGTCACGGCGCTGGGAAGTCTTGCCAAGGGCTTCATCTTCATGCCGGACATGGATATGCCCAGCGTGAACGTTACCCTCACCATGCCCGAGGATGCGGACATGGCCGAGGCCACCGCGCTTGCCGACCAGGTGCTGGACAGAATCGGGAAAATTGACGGAATTGAAACCGTGGGCGCCATGATGGGCGGCAGCTCCTCCATGCTGAGCATGGGAAGCGGGGAATCCCACGACGTGACGGTTTACATCACCCTCGCCGACGACGCGGCCAGCGGCGCGGCGGTGGGCAGGCAGATCGAGGAAGCCTGCGCGGATTTGCCCTGCGAGGTGACCACCTCCTCCGCCATGATGGACATGAGTATGCTCACCGGCAGCGGCGTTTCCGTGAACGTCTACAGCGACGATATGGATACCCTCCAATCCGCCGCCGCCCAGGTTGGCAAGGCGCTGGCGGATATCCCCGGCGTGGCGGAGGTTTCCGACGGCCTGGAGGACGCCACCCCTGCCCTCCACGTGGCCATCGACCGCAACGCCGCCATGAAGCACGGCCTGACCGTGGCGCAAGTTTACATGGAGCTTGCCTCCGGCCTGACGGACAACGCCACCGCCGCCACTCTGGAGCTGGACGGCGTTTCCACGGACGTGATCATCGAGAAGCCCGAAGCCTCGGTGCTGGATGTGGACGCCCTGCGGAATTACGTCTTTGAGGTCACCAAACAGGACGGCACCGTGGAGGAGGTTCCCCTGCGTGCCTTCGCCCTGGTGCGGGAGACGTCCAGCCTCGGCTCCATCCACCGCATGAACCAGAAGCGCTACCTCTCCGTCACCGCGACATTGGAGGAAGGGTACAATGTCACCCTGATCACCGCCAAGGCGCAGGACGTTGTGGGCGGCCTTGACCTGGGCGACGGCGTCAGCTATACGTTCACCGGCGAAAATGAGACCATCATGGAGGCTGTCCGTCAGCTTCTGCTGATGCTGGTTCTGGGCATTCTGCTGGTGTACCTGGTCATGGTCGCCCAGTTCCAGAGCCTGAAATCCCCCTTCATCGTCATGTTTACCATCCCGCTGGCCTTTACCGGCGGATTTATAGCGCTGCTGCTGTGCGGCATGGAGATCAGTGTCATTTCCCTCATCGGCTTCGTGATGCTCACCGGCATCATCGTCAACAACGGCATCGTGCTGGTGGACTACATCAACCAGCTCCGTCAGGAGGGCATAGAGCGCCGGGAGGCCATTGAGGAGGCGGGCGTCACCAGAATGCGCCCCATCCTGATGACCACCATCACCACGGTGCTGGGTCTGGTGGACATGGCGGTACACAAGACCGCAGGCACGTCGCTGATGAAGCCCGTCGCCATCGTATGCATCGGTGGCCTTGTATACGCGACGCTGATGACGCTGTTCGTGGTTCCCTGCATTTACGACACGCTGAACAAGAAGGAACTGCGCAGCGTCCGGGAAGAGGATCTGAAGCTGCTGGATCTGTAATATTGTCGGAAATTATCCGCCCTCGGTTTTTGACGGGTGGCCGCAGAACAGAGAATGAAGCGTATCGACACCGATACGCTTCATTTCGCGGTTACAGCCCCTTGGCTCCCCCTTTGGGGGAGCTGTCACCGAAGGTGACTGAGAGGGCTTTGCAGCCTTGTTTCCCCGCTCCGTCTTCGCTTTGCGCAGACACCTCTCCCAAAGGGAGAGGCAAGGGGTGCGGTTCCATTCCGCTGTGCCTGTTCACTGTCTGGTGCGCTCCGCCCATTTCGCCAGGGGCGGAATTCTTAAGATATGGGCAAATTCCCTTGCTTTTTCCCCCGCCGCATGGTAAAATGTTGTGACAAAGCTGTAGAAGGGGGAGTTTGCTTGAAGCGTCTCGGAATCGGGCTGTTTCTGTGCGTTTTGCTGATGGGCTTTTTTGTGCTGCCTGCATCCGCTGAGAGCGCGGCCTCCCGGGTGGATATCTACTGCACCGTCAGCGCCGAGGGCAGCTGTCAGGTGAATATGACCGTTACACTGCGCATGGAGTACGTCACCACCTCCATGAGCTTTCCCCTGCCCGCCAACGCCACCGGCATTACCTTAAACGGTGCGTCCGTCTCCACCAGCAAGACGTCCTCCGCCACCCTGGTGGATATCAGCCGGGTGGTCAGCGGCATCACCGGGGAAATCCCCCTGAATTTCAGCTTTACCCTGCCCAAATCCGTGGGCGTTGTGACCGTCGACAACAAGCGGGAGCTGCAGCTGAGCATCGATTTGCTCAGCGGCTTTGAATTCCCGGTGGAGCAGTTCAGCTTTGTCATCACCATGCCCCCGGGGGATATGCCCAACGCGCCCAAATTCACCAGCATCTACCGTCAGGAGAGCATCGCCTCCGACCTGACCATCACGGTGAGCAGCAACCAGATCATCGGCGCCAGCAAGACCGTCCTGAACGACCACGAAGGCATCACCATGACCATGCTGGTGGATCAGAAAATGTTCCCCACCGTCAGCACCTATATCCGGGAGGGCAATCCGGAGATCAAGCCCATGCTGATCTGCGTGGGTCTCGCGCTGGTGTACTGGCTGATTTTCCTGCGCACGAAGCCCATCGCCCACAGCCGCAGCACGACCCCGCCGGAGGGCATTACCGCAGGCGAGCTGGGGTGCCGCCTGACATTGTCCGGAGGCGATCTGACCATGATGGTCTTCACCTGGGCGCAGCTGGGGTATTTGCTCATCCAGACGGACGGCGGCAGAGTGCTGCTGCACAAGCGCATGGACATGGGCAACGAGCGCAGCCTCTTTGAAAACAAGATTTTCGGCCTTCTCTTCGGCAGCCGCCGGACGGTGGATGCCACAGGCTACCCCTACGCCAAGCTCAGCCGCAAGGTTTCCGCCATCGTTCCCAACGAGCGGAACATGTACAAGGGCGTCAGCGGAAACATGAAGATTTTCCGGGGACTTTGCTGCGGCGCTCAGATTTTCTGCGGCGTGTGCGTGGCCATGAATATGTCCTCCGTCCGGGCGATCGAGATTCTGCTTTCCGTCATTCTGGGCGCCTTCGGCGCGGTGTCCGGGTGGCTGATTCAGGATATGGCCTATCGCACCCATCTGCGGGGCAAGCTGCCCATGCTCATCGGGGCGGTGTGCATTGCCGTCTGGGTGGCGCTGGGGCTGCTGTGCGGGCAGGTCTGGATTCCGCTGTTCAGCGCGCTGGGGGAATTCCTGCTGGGCTATTTTGCCGCCTACGGCGGAAGACGCAGCGACCTTGGCAGCTATGCGGCGGCGCAGGTGCTGGGATTCCGGCGCTATGCCAAGCGCCTTCCCGTGGAGGACGTCAGCCGTCTGATGGCCAACGACCCGGATTATTTCTTCAATCTCGCGCCCTTTACCCTGGCGCTGGGAGTCATCAAGCCCTTCGCCAGAGCCTTCGGCCATCGGAAGCTGGAGCGGTGCCCATATCTGGTCACCCGCGCCCGGAACGTCCAGACGGCGGAGGAATGGGCGGGCATCCTGCTGGAAACGGCCGACCGGATGGACGAAAAGCTCCGTCAGATGCAGATCGAACGGTGGATACCGGTTCGCCTGCGGCGGAGAAGGAAGTGAGAGGAACGCCATGAAGGCCATGCTGACAAGCTCCCTCGGCGGTTCCGTCCGGGAGAACGGAAAGCGCGTCCCCGCCTTGCTGATACAGAGTAACCACCTGCTGGAAAACCTGAAATCCATGTGGCCGGAGAACGCGCGGGTGCTGATCGTCTGCGCCGACCCGGCGGACTACGAAAAGAACGACAGTGTTCGCGCCTGCCTGAGAGAAGCCCTGCCCATGAGCGCTCTGAGCGTTTCCCGGGTGGACATGTGCGACGACCGGAATCCGGACGGGGATTTGGAAGATGTGGATGTGGTTATCCTGTCGGGCGGACATGTGCCGACACAGAACCGCTTTTTGAAGCGGCTTCACCTGAAAGAGCGTCTGCAAGGCTACGGCGGGATCGTCGCAGCGTGGAGCGCCGGTTCCATGAACTGCGCACAGACGGTCTACGCCGGGCCGGAGCTGGAGGGCGAGGCCATCGACCCGCTGTTTGAGCGGTGGATCCCGGGACTTGGCCTGACGGATATCAACATTTTTCCCCATTTCCAGAGCCTGAAGGACGATTATCTGGACGGCCTGCGTCTGATCGAGGACATCACCTTTGCGGACAGCATGGGTCATGAGATCATCGCCCTGAACGACGGAAGCTACATTCTGCTCGACGACGGGCGGGCGACGCTGTACGGAGAAGCCTACAGAATCCGGGATGGGCACCTGACGCAGATTTGCGCGGACGGCGAATCTGTCCGCCTGAGATAACACAAAACCCACGGGGCATAGACGGGTGTCCGTAAAACAGTTAATCCTCCGTATGGCTTAGACCATGCGGAG
>ERZ773258.1634-NODE-1634-length-16822-cov-2.969762_pt1 | contig 16822 bp, 19 predicted proteins | sample MGYA00511962_ERZ773258 | MGnify/ENA primary metagenome ERZ773258 (study PRJEB29015, sample SAMEA2737755) | human gut metagenome | biome: human gut; feature: human-associated habitat; material: faeces | place: China | collected 2012 ... | reverse complement strand
GGAGTTACGCCGTCCCAATCAAAGAAACCAAAGTAAGCGGAACGTATTATAGGAAAAATAACTGTAAAAATAAAAAGAATGAGTGAAGGCAAAAGAAAAAGAAGCCATGCCTTTCGGTTTTGTAATGTACTTTTCATAAATATAATCCTTTCTGTTTTTGTTTGCAAATGTGTGGTTAGTAGTTCGTATTAATATGCTTCCATTATACGAACAAAAGAAGAAAGGGAGTATTTTAATATTTTTTGTTTCTTTGAGATATATTTGACTCTTGAAAAAAAATGGAGATGTAACCTAAAAAAGTTCGTACATTTCTAAAAATACTCACGTTTACATCTTTTTCTGTAGAAATTATACTGAACCTAAGGTCGAAAAAAACAGGGCCCATTTTTCGACTATAAACTATAATTTGCATAAGTTCAAAAAAGGAGGAAAGATAGGATGAAAAAAAGAAATATAATTGCTATTTGTGTTACAGTAGCAACTGTAGTTTCTGCGTTGGCAGGTTGTGGTAGTTCGGGGAGCAAGGAGATAAATACCCAGTCAGAATATGTGGAGCAAAGTGAACAAACTGAAAATGATATGGAAAATACAAGTCAGGAATCTGCTGAACAGGGAGAAACGCAATCTTCTGCAGCTGAGTCTAATCAGCCTGAGAAAAAAATGACATATGTTACCTGTATCACACCTCAACAATCTGGCTACATTACCATGGAAAATATTGTAAAGATGTATCAGGAGCAAGTGAATCCCAATTTTTCCATGGATATTCAGTATATAGCGGATAAACCTGCCTATCTGCAGAAAATTAAGACATTGGTAGCAAGCAATGAAACCCCGGATATGTTTAATTTGGACACGGATCCTTATGCTATAAAGCTTTTGGATCAGGGAATAGTAGTAGACTTGAATGATACTCTTGATAAATACGGTTTAAGAGATGTATTTCTTGCGGCTCCTTTAGGATGGGGAACGACAAAAGATGACAGACAAGTGGCATTACCGCTAGATTTTTCTATAGAAGTATTTTGGTACAATAAACAAATGTTTGAAGACGCCAACGTGTCTATTCCGAAAACACATGCAGAATTTCTGGAAGCATGTGAAAAATTGAAAAATGCAGGATATACGCCAATTGCTGTATCCGGAAAGGATAATTGGGAAATTTTGCGATACCTTCTTATGATAACATATCGATACGGCGAAAATGATTTCCTTTATGATTTGGCACAGGGAAAACAAAAAATGGAAAGTGAAATTGGAAAGAAAGCAGCAACTTTTGTACAGGAACTGGGAACTCAATATTTTCAGTCTGGTTTTGCCAGTACAGACTATACGGGTGCATCCAATTACTTTACCGGTGGCAATGCCGCTATGTATTACATGGGCACCTGGGATTTGCCTTTTATGCAGGATGATCAGCTTAGTGAGGATATGAAAGGTAATATAGGTTACTTCCTTTTGCCTACGATAGAGGAAGGGGAACCTGTAGGTAAATCAAATTTTATTTCTAATAGTTCAATGCCTGTTGCTTTTGGCGCAGATAAATTTGATGAGGAGACAGAACGTTTTATTGAATTCTATGCCAAGAATATCAGTGAAGCTATTAGTGGTCTGGCATTTTCGCCTGCTGTTAATGGTACATTGCCCAATGAAACGGATCTTACCAAATCCATATATGAGGATATGCAGAATTCAACCGGTTCTATTAAGCTATTTGATATAGAACTGGATCCGGCAACAAATGAGTTGATTGGAAAAGAAGTAGTTTCTCTTGCACTTGGAGATATTACAGTGGATGAATTCTGTAAAAGAGTAGATGCGTCTATTGCAGAAAATGCTTCATCTTATTTTTCAGAATAATGAATTCCTAAGTAGAGGAGAAGAAAATGGGCAATATATTTTACAGACCAAAGAATGCGTGGTTTGGAGATGCTATTCCATTTTATGATAAAGGAATATTTTATATTTACTATCTGTATGATGAAAGAAAAACTACATTTACGGCAGATCATACATCGTGGCATCTGGTAAGTACAAGAGATTTTGTTCACTGGAAAGAAGAGGGAGAGGTTTTGCCGGCTGGAAGTGAAAAAGATATAGATCAGGCTTGCTATACAGGTTCTGTTATTAAAGGAAATGATGGAGTTTATCATTTGTTTTATACAGGACAGAATCCGTTAAACCAGGATTATGAATTGGAGGGAAAGCCTCAGCAGTATATTCTGCATGCAGTGAGTACAGACTTAATAAATTGGGAAAAACATTATGAAACCGCTTTTCCTGCGCAGAAGGATAAATTTGAACCCCATGATTGGCGCGATCCTTTTGTTTTTTATCAGGAAGAGACTGGCGAATACTATATGTTGTTAGCAGCTAGGCTTCAGGGAAAAAGTTTTCGCAGAAGCGGTTGTGTAGCAATTTGCAGATCCAAAGATTTGTGGAATTGGCAACCTGGGGAGATTTTTTTCTCACCTGGAATGTATTATACTCATGAATGTCCCGATATGTTTCGTGAGGGGAAATGGTGGTATTTACTTTATTCAACGTTTACAACATGTTTTGCAACACACTACAGAAAAGCAAAAAGTTTTCAGGGGCCTTGGGAATTCCCTCATGATGATGTATTGGACGCCAGAGGGCTTTATGCTATTAAAACTGCTTTTGATGGCAAATATCGTTATGGTTTTGGGTGGATTCCAACGAGACATGAAAATTGTGATCAAAATTATCTGGAATGGGGAGGCACACTGGCAGTTCACGAAATATATCAACTTGAAAATGGGGATTTAGCCGAGAAAATTCCACATACAATAGAAGAAGCATTTGAAAAAAAGCAAAAAGCAACGATCCTGTATGTAGAGGATGGAATACAAAAAAAAGAAAATGAACTTTTCTTTTCAACGGAAAATACGGCGTGGGTTATATTTAATAACTTACCAAAACAAGGATTGCTGAAAGCTAAAATTCAATGGGAGAAGGAAGGCTGTCCAATAAACTTCGGCATAGGCTTACATATGGAAAAAGGGTGTGATGATGGTTATTTCTTTCGTTTTGAACCTGGATACAATCGCATGGTATTTGATTTGTGGCCACGAGGAGACATTGAGGGAGAACAACATCGTATGGGAGGCGATATTCCATTTGTACCGGCCTTTGAGCGACGGGTAGATTACGTGAATAATGAAATGGCAGTCAAACTGCTGATAGAGGAAGATATATGTATTATTTATGTTAATGATCGAACAGCTATGTCGGTAAGAGTATGTAATATTAAGGATAATTGGGGATTTTTTGTTACAGGCGGAAAGGTAACCGTTACGGATATTTCATGGAGCTTGATGTAATTCTACAAATTTCTATCTCAATAATTGGAATAGGAACTGGCATTCCAGTTCCTATTCTGGTTGTATGGAAGTATTGTAATAGTACTTCCATATTTTTTTCATATGTTTTGAACCGATGGGCGAACTCTTGTTATGTAGATATTTGCTGATGTTCGTGGCAGTATACATATTTTTACAGGAGGATATTTATAATGATTACAGAACAGGAATATAAAAATTTATCTATTAAAGAGTTTATTAAGGCAGGTCTGAAGGTACAAAAATTAGAAATACAGAAAGGCTTTCTGCTACATCTTGTAGCAGAAAAATGCTAGTCCGAAATAACGAACAGTAATGTCCAATCTGCAATTTGCGCCGACCGCCGGTCGGTGATGCGTTGACCAGCGGTCGCTCGGCGCTATAAACGGTCGATTGTTTATTTGGTGTTTTTGGTGTTAATCATCACTGTATAGTGCTTGGTCGCACGCTTCGTGATAGCATTTGCAGAAACTTCATCATTCAGTATCATGGATGCCCAACTCTTAGGTTCCCTTTGTGAACACACAATAGTACTTTTTTGAGCTTCACAACGTTTTTCCAGAATCATGAACAGGACTTTTTATCTCTCGCTCATCTGTAATTGTATGGAGCAGAAAATCATCCAGTATCAGCAAATCAAGACGTTCAAGAAGCTTTAGTTTTCTTTCGTATTTCTCATAGTTGACATTTTTAAGTGCAACCATATCCTCTAAAAAAGATTCACAATGATGATACTCTGCTTTATGCTCCTTACAGGCTGCAATGCCGATTGCCTTTGCAAGATGTGTCTTGCCGCTATTAGACGGACCAAGAATACAGATATTTAATCCATCCCGTACAAATGCCAACGAAGACAGAACCGATGTAATTCCGCATGGTAAATACTCTCTGCTCCCGGAATCAACACAATCTTCAAGGCTTTGCGGGCATCCAATCAATTTGGCATGCCTGAGCCGATTATTCACACGTTTACTGACCTTATCCTGATATTCCGGTTCAATCAGTTCCGAAATTAGCGAAAGATGGTCAAGTTTCAGGAATCTTTCTGAACGGTAGAGCGCATCCAGGGTGGCTGCCATGTTGGGAAGCCCCAAATCATTGAGTTCATCTACTAGCGCATCTGTCATTTAAGCAGGGAGGCGGTCATGGAGGTTCCCATCCTCATATGATACATGAATTTGTACGTGCTATTATAGAAGACAGAAAGCCTGTAGTAGATGATATTGTAGGAGCTTACTGGACAGGAACAGGAATATGTGCGCATCAGTCAGCAATGGAAGGTGGAGCTGTTATTCCGATACCGGAATTCAAAAAATACCTCTAACAGATAAGAAGGCTGTTTAGTAAAAATTACAACACCAGAATCGCCAGTATTTATCAGGAGTTTTCGAATACCGCTGTTTCATACAGCGGTATTCTTTGTAAGTATGTACCAAAGTTTGTATTTTTTTGAAAGACCTATTTACAAACGAAATTTTATTCTATATAATTCGACCTATAAACAAACAGCAGTTGTTTATTTTCTAGAATCAAAACGATCAACAGAGTTATTTTCCGGAAGATCACAGGAAAGCTTCTTTCCAACATTCAACAAATGTTTCAAACGTAACTTGATAATCACACAGGGAGTATTACAGAAAGGGGTAATGTATACCATTGAACAGAAGAATCCTTGCGATTCTTGATAGTGAGGAAAACTATGCCTATCGCCTTATGGACTTTATCACAACAAAGGGGAATGTCCCATTTGAAGTCCATGTCTTTACACGGGATGACAAATTCTATTCTTTTCTGGAAAAAGAAAAAGTAGAATGCTTGCTCGTATCAGAGAACGCATATCAAAAGAAGGTCGAAGCTCTGGAAATTCCACATATTATCATCCTGAGCGAAAATGGAACCAATTTAAATCAGGCACTTTATCATGTAAATAAATATCAGTCCTGCGACAGGGTGCTCCGGGAGGTTATGGAGCAGTATTCAGGGGGAAATGGAAAGGAAATTGCCGTAACTGCCTGCCGCAGAGGAAAAATGAAGATCATAGGGATTTATACTCCGGTAGGACGCTGCCTGCAGACGACATTCTCATTGACGCTGGGGCAGATGCTTGCCCGGAAGCATAGGACGCTTTATCTGAATTTTGAGGCGTATTCAGGGCTTGGGAAAATGCTGAACCGGGAATTTGAGGGAGATCTTTCGGATCTGACCTATTATTTCAGCTGCGCCAGGGAAAAGCTGTTTTATCAGCTGAAAAGCCTGACAGAATGCGTAGGAGGACTGGATTTTATTCCGCCTGCGGATGTATATCAAAGCCTGTCAGGAATCCGGGGAACAGACTGGATCGATCTATTCCAGGAGATCGAGAAGATCACGGATTACGAATATCTGCTCCTGGATCTGTCGGATTGTCTGATGGATCTGTGGGAGGTGCTGAAAAACTGTGATCTGATCTATACCATTGTGAGGGAGGATGCACTGGCTGAAGCGAAAACAAGCCAGTATGAAATGGCACTGGAAACAATGAAGTACAAGGAGATCACAGGAAAAACGAGGAAATGGATGCTGCCGCTGTTCCATAAGCTGCCCATGCATTTTGGGGAACTGACATATGGAGACCTGGCAGCCTATATCCGAAAGGAGGTTTTCCCGGAGCTTCTTAGAAAGGAGGAACATGAGGACTGATGAACTGGTACTTGTAGAGGAGGAGATCATAAACCGGATGGATCTGACGCAGGATCTGAAGGAAGAGGAGGTCTGTGAACTGATTGATACAGAGATTCTGAAAGAGGGAAAAAGAAGACATCTGGAGCTTTCTTCCATGACGATCCTGCGGAAAAATATTTATCATGCGATCAGGGAGCTGGGTAAGCTGCAGGAGCTTCTGGAGGATCTTGAAATTACAGAGATCATGGTCAATGGGACAGACCCTGTTTTCATCGAAAAGGGAGGAAGATTATTACAGATCCCGGTACGCTTTGAAACGGAAGAAAAGCTCTGTCATGTGATCTGGCAGATAGCAGCCGGATGTAACCGGACGGTAAATGAAGCCAGGCCGATCATGGATGGGCGGCTTAAGGACGGATCCAGAGTCAATGTCGTGCTGCCACCGGTGGCATTAAATGGCCCGGTACTCACTATAAGACGTTTCCCTGAGAAACCTATAACCATGGAACAGCTGATCCGGTTTTCTTCAATCAGCCGGGAAGCAGCAGAGCTTCTGGAATCTCTTGTAAAAGCCGGATATAACATCCTGGTAAGCGGTGGTACCGGAAGTGGGAAGACAACTGCGCTTAATGCCCTGTCGGCGTTTATTCCGCCAGAAGAAAGAGTGATCACCATTGAAGATTCTGCGGAGCTGCAGCTTCAGGGACTGCCAAATCTGGTAAGGCTGGAAACAAGGGTAGCCAGTGTGGAAGGCTGCCAGGAGATCACCATCCGGGATCTGATCCGCACATCTTTAAGAATGCGTCCAACACGCTTGATTGTTGGTGAAGTAAGGGGAAAAGAGGCAATCGACATGCTGCAGAGTGTGAATGTAGGACACTGTGGGATGACAACGATACATGCCAATAGCATCAGGGATGTGGTCAGCAGGCTGGAGACACTGGTACTGATGGGGATGGAGATTCCCATTCCGGCGGTTCGGCGGCAGATCAGTGCCGGATTTGATCTAATGGTGCATCTTGGGAGGCTCCGGGATGGGACAAGACGTGTGCTGGAGATTGCGGAGCCGCTTCCTTTTACAGAAGGAGAAATTCAGTTCCGGAGCCTTTACCGGTTTCGGGAGGTGGCAGAAAGAGAGGGCAGGATCATTGGTGAACTGGAAAAGGTGGGAGAGCTTATGCAGAAAGAAAAGCTCCGGGCAGCCGGGATCTGCGTCTGATGGCTTTTATCGGATTTCAGCAAAGGAACATTGGATCCTGACTGGAAAGAGTGTGGCAGCCGTGGTACTGCTGACATACTGCTTTTACCGGAGAGCAGGAGCAGCCCTGCTCCTGCTGCCTGTCGGGATTATGTATTACTGCCGGGAGAGGAGACTTTTGCTTGGAAAGAAGAAGGATGACCTGTTACAGCAGTTTAAGGAACTACTGCAGCTTACAGTAGCTTCCCTGAAAGCGGGATATTCAGCAGAAAATGCTTTTTTGAAAGGCAGGGAGGATATGGCGGAGCTTTTCGGAGAGGAAAGTGAGATCTGCAGGATACTGGGACTTTTAAAGACAGGGCTTCAGAATAACAGAAGCCTTTCCGGATTGGCAGGAGATTGGGAAAATCTGTCAGATAGAAGAGATCACTGACTTTGCAGAGGTGTTTTCGGTAGCGAAGGAAAGCGGCGGCAATATGGTGTCGGTCATGGAGCAGGTCTGTGGTGTGATCGAGGGCAGGGCAGAAACGAAAAAGGAGATTGCTGTAATGCTTAGTGCCAGGATACTGGAACAGAAAATTATGAATGGAATGCCGTTTCTCATCATTCTGTATATTACGGTTACATCGCCCGGATATTTTGATGCCTGCTACAGCAGTGCAGCCGGGAATATATTAATGACAGGATGTCTTTCCCTTTATCTGTTTGCTTATTTCCTGAGCTGCCGGCTGGTGGAGGTGGAAGTATAGGTGATAGATAAACAGAGAATGTTCCTTTTTTCGCAGCTGTTTCCGCGGGAAAAGGCAGAACAGAAATATGAGTCATTTTATCGCAGAAAACGGCGGCTGCTGATCCTTATGGGAGCAGCTTGTATAGTAGTCATTCTTCTTATTTGTATCAGCAGAGAAGAAAAAAGGAATCTGTCAGAAGAGGGAACACTGCAGCGGAAGGAATGGAATGAAGGATCCTATGAGGTTATCCTGCAGGGGAACGGTATATATGGAAAAGAACGGATGGTCCTTACTGTTACGGAGAGAAGGCTGACGCAGGAAGAGCTGGAAGCGCTGAAAACAGAAGCAGTGCAAAGGCTGACATCAGAGATCCTGAATGGAAACGGAAGTCTTAAGCGGGTTACTCATAGGCTGCTGCTTCCGGGGTATCTGGATGGGCTGCCCTTTCAGATTTCATGGGAAAGCAGTAATGCTCAGATTATAAACAGCCGGGGTGAAATTACCGCAGAGGAAATCCCGGAGGATGGACTGTCTGTCAGCCTCTATGCCAGTCTTTCCTATGAAGAAAGCTCCTTTACAGAAGAAATACCGCTGTGGGTATATCCAGAGAGAATGACTGAAGAGGAGGCTTACCGGAAGGAATTGCAGGAGTTACTCTTAAAAACTGACAGAGAAAACCCTGAGGAGAAGGAAATATGGCTTCCGGAAGAAATGGATGGCCAGCCCATCTGTTGGCAGGAAGAATCAGACAAAACAATATTTATTGTGATCCCATTTCTGGTCATGGGGATGATTCTGCTTTCGTTTTCACTGGACAGGCAGCTTTACGAAAAGGAAAGAAAGAGAGAAAAGGAGATCAGAAGAGCATATCCGCAGTTTGTATCAAAGCTGCAGCTTTTGATCGGGGCAGGCATGACACCAAGAGCTGCCTTTATCCGGATCGGAAGAGAGTATGAGAGAAAGCGCAGGGAAGGAGGAAAAAGACAATATCTTTATGAGGAGGTTGTACTGGCTGGCTTCGCTTTTCAGAATGGAAAAGCAGAAACAGAGGTTTACAGGAGCTTTGGAAGAAGATGCAGGGAAAGAGAGTGCAGCAGACTTTCCTTTATTCTGGCAGCAAATCTGAGGCAGGGAAATGAGAAGCTGCTGTCACTTCTTGCAGAAGAAGCAGAGACAGTGCTTTTGGAGCAGAGATACCGGGCAAGAAAATACGGGGAGGAAGCGGGGACGAAGCTTTTATTTCCTATGCTTATCATGCTTCTGGTGGTCATGTTCCTGATCCTGCTGCCGGCGATGGGGAGCTTCAAAAAGGGATAATATATGAATTTGATGGGAGGAAACTATATATGGAAAACAAAATAATGACAGAGGTAAATGAGAAAAAAGTGTCAGGCAGCAGCTTTGACAAAAAGGACAGAAGAGGTAATAAGCGCAGGAACAGCATCAATAACAGGGGAATGGGAACGGTGGAAATGATCCTGATCATTGTGGTGTTGATCGGTCTGGTACTGATCTTTAAAACACAGATCATGGAACTGACAGAAAGTATTTTTCAAAAGATTGCGGCAGACAGCTCTGCGATCCTGGCATGATGAAGGGATATCTGACAGTATTTCTGTCTCTTTCCCTGTCGATTCTTTCCGGTGTAATTCTGACACTGACGGCGCTTGCCATCAGAAACGGACAACGGCTCAGAATGGAGTGCATAGCAGATATCAGTATGAATTCTGCGCTGGCAGAATTTGAGAAGACATTACATGACAGATATGGGCTTTTCTATGTAGATCTTTCTTATCAGGAGGCGAAGCCTTCCCTTCAGAATATGGAACGGCGGCTGCAGTATTATCTTTCGGAAAATATTGCACTGTTTCAGAACAGTGACCTGTGGGGCAATCTTGCATTGAAAAATGTAGAGGTCAATGATGTGCAGACAGCTGCAGATGGACAGGGAGGGTCTATGAAAAATCAGGCAGTGCAATATATAGAAGACTGTGGAATCCACAGAGAGGAGACAGAGATACTATCAAGTGGTGACAGTATCTTAGGTACAGGGCAGGAGGATGCCATGGGAGCGTGGTGTGCCTTAATGGAAGAGATAGCCGGTATGGAGCTGCCTTTGATCCAGAATGATAAAGGAGAGTGGGAAGAAGTGCCTCTGTCAAATCCGGCAGACAGGGCATATGGATTTACAGGAAGTGATGTACTGTTTCTGGTTGGGGCACCTATAGATCGCATTCCGGTGGGAAAGATCCGAAAAGAAGATTATCTGTCAGGACGAGATAGCGGTGACAGGAGTGACCTGCAAGGGCAAAAAGAGGCAGATACCGGTCAGTTTATAGCTTATCTGTTTGAAATGATGGGAAATTACCGCAGTGGCAGGGAGGATGGACTTCTAAAGTATCAGCTTGAGTATATAGCAGAGGGAAAGGGGTCTGATTATGAAAATCTGCAGGCAGTGGTGGAGAAGCTGGCAGGGATCCGCTTTGCGGTGAATGCAGAGGCTGTATTTTCTGACGGTGATCTGGTATCAGAGGCGGCAGGACTTGCAGAAGGCCTACAGGCAGTGTCCCTGAACCCTGCGTTTTTGAAGCCTGTAACAGAAAGTATTCTGTATGCCTGTGCTTATCTGGAAGCATTATCAGAAGTAAAAGTGTTACTGGAAGGTGGGAGAGTGAGTCTGAGGAAAGAACGCTGGGTGATCCGCCCGGCTATGATTGCAGAAGCGGAAATACAGAGAGGTCAGAACATATCTTCCGGGATCAGCTATGAACAGTACCTTGCAGGTATGATTTCAGCCTTGCCGGAGAAGGAACGAAACTATAGGGCGATGGATATCATGGAAATGGATATCCGGATGCTGACAGGAAATACCGGATTTGCCATGGACTGCTGTGTGGAACGGTTCCGGGCGCAGATCCGGGCAGCAGGATCCGTTCGTGGAAATTATCTGATTGACAGAACCTATGGATACTATTGAAAAGGAGGAAGAGAAAGGTGCTCTCCAGATTTAAAAGAATACAACTATGCAAACTAAATTCAAAGATCCCTTCTCTCATCACATCTGAAAAAAGGAGAGCATCTCTCTCTTCCTCTTTTTTCCTGAAAGGGGGAATGGCACTGGAGGGATGTCTGGTTCTTCCATTGTTTCTGTTTTTCATGAGCACACTGCTGTATGGCATGGAAGTGGTTCGTTTTCAAAATAATGCTTTTAGTTCCATGCACCGTGCCATCAGCAAATCGTGCTTTCTTGCTTATGAAAAATATGGTGGCTCAGGTGAACAGGAAGGAGATTTGTGCAAAATGGTCAGAGAGACACTGGAACAGGAACCGTTTCCTTATCTTTGCGTAAAGGGTGGAGAGATGGGAATGACAGTTCAGGCAGAAGCAGATGCTTATGAAAATATATCTGTGAAAATAGATTACGACATAAAGCCGTTTATTTACTTCCTCCCGATAGGGACTCTGAAGATCGAAGATGGGATCTTCGGGCACGGTTTTACCGGATATGTTCCCGGGAATTGTGGAAAACCAGAAGGCGGAACAGAAAGCTATGTGTATATCACAGAAAATGGAACCAGATACCATCTGTCAGATCAGTGTACCTATCTGCGGGTGAAGGTTCAGGCAGTTTCTGCAGAGGAAACAGAAAATATGCGGAACGGCTCCGGAGAAAAGTATACAGCATGCGAACGATGTAAACCGGTAAAAGGCGGTCTTGTTTATCTGACAGCATGGGGAAACCGCTATCATGGGGAGTCCGACTGCAGCGCATTGCAGAGAACTGTATACATGGTGCCGCAGTCAGAGGCTGGCAGCAGGAGTGCCTGCAGTAAGTGTGGGTGAGATGGGTAATGAACAGATTTATGATTAACGATTATGCAGGAGAATGTCTGGCACTGCTGTTTCTTGCCTGGTTTTCAGCAGAAGATATCCGGAACATGAGGCTGTCTCTGACAGAGCTTTCAGGCAGCCTTCTGCTTGGAATGCTATATCTTACGTTGACTGGAGGCTTAGATGATGGAAAATTGCCTTACCGGATGCTGCCGGGATTATTCCTGCTTTTGCTGGCATATCTTACCAGTGAACAGGTGGGATATGGAGATGGACTGGCAGTTCTTATCCTTGGCTGTTTTCTGGGGGCAGGGAAATGTGCAGCCGTATGTGGGACGGCCTTTATGCTGTCCGGTCTTTTTACTACAGGAAAAATATGCCTGAAAAAGGAAGAACCGGTTCCGTTTCTGCCCTTTTTACTGGGAGCGCTGGAGGTGGTACTGTTTGTGGAATAAAAAGGTAAATGGATATCTGACGGTGGAAGCATCCTTTGTAATGCCGATAGTATTGTTTCTTTATCTGCTGGTGATTCTTCTGGCCTTTTTTCTTTATAACAGATGTGTCATCTCCCAGGATCTTTATATTCTGGCACTGCGTGGCAGCAGGTTTACGGACCATGGCTCCTTTTACGGGGAAGTGATTTATGGAGATATGGCAGAAAAAGGCACAGATACGGATTATCTGAGGGAAACGCTGGCAGACAGGCTGCAGTATTATCCGTTTTATGATCAGCAGGAAAGTGAGCTCCATACAGATGGAATATATGGGGATGTTGAAATTGGTACCAGTGGTTATGATGGTGCACTGACAGTAAGCAAACGGCTGGAACGATTGAATATCAGGGAAGAAATACGAAAGGTGAGACAGAGTAAATGAGAGAGATCAGTTATCATAAGGATTATCGTCATAATTATCTGATCATCCGTGAGGATGAAATGACAGGAGATGACTATCAGAGAAAAATGATCACGGAAAACCGGATCAGAGGGCTGCTGCCCTGTCAGATCCGGTATATTAACGGGGAAACGCTGCTTTATTATGAAATTACATCAAAACAGAGTGTGAAAGGCCTGTTTGAAGGAAAGCACCTTACTATGAAAGAACTGAAGGGCTTATTCATCAGCTTGAAAATGGTGATGGAGGAGACAGCTTCTTTTCTGCTGCCGGAGGATGGACTGCTGATAGAACCGGATATGATCTTTACAGAGCTGGAAAAAGATGAATTTTATTTTGTCTATGATCCTTTTTCGGAGAGCAGAGGGGCACAGACACTGATCACTCTTTTGGAATTTCTGGCAGATCATGTGGACGGAGAAGATAATGCTGCCCTGCAGGCGGTATATCATATGCTGGATCTGGCAGAAAAGGAACAGTTTGTACTGGATGAAATCGTGGAGTGGTTTGGTGAAGAAGAACAGCCAGAGAACGTTCCAGAACCGGAAAAAGAAATACATGAGATGCAAATGGAAGAACCATATCCCTGTTATGAAGAGCAGGAACCGGCAGAGAATCCGGCAATTCAGAGACTGATCAGTACACAGGCAGCAAAAGTCTATCTGGTCTGTGCGGTTTTTCTGAGTGTGGTACTTGGTTACCTGACATATACATATGAGCTTTCGGAAAAATTGCTTGTCTTCAGTTACGCAGGATTTTTCCTGGCAGGGCTGCTGGTGATTCTTTCATTGGGGGCAGTTATAGTCAGGAAGCTTTCTGGCAGAAAGCAAAAGAGAGAAACGGAAAATCTGTCATTCAGGGAAACGGAAGAGGAAATGTTTTCACATGGAATCTATGAAGAGGCCTGTTCTGAAAGAGTACAAGGTCAGCGGAAGGAATATGGGGATACCGTCTATATTCCATGGACAGCAAACAGTGAAAACAAGCTGTACGGAGTAGGGAAGGATAATAAATTCCATATTGACCTGAACCGGCTGCCGATCACAGTGGGAAAGCTGGCAGGGAGCGTGGATATGGTGATCGATAATCAGAGCATCAGCCGGGTACATGCCCGGTTCACCAGAGAAGGAACGAGAATCTGTATGACAGATCTGAATTCTACTAATGGGACTTTCAAGAATGGACTGCGTCTGACGCCTAATACTTCTGAGATCCTGGAACCCGGTGACGAGATTCGTCTTGGAAAGCTGAAATTTGTATATCGTTAAGAAGATTGCATAATCCGGCGTCCATGGTATAATTAAAAAACAGGGCAGACATTAACCGAAAGGGTTGGATAATCAGAATGAAAATAGCAATTTATTATGGTGGCCGCGGACTGATCGATGATCCCACATTATATGTGATCAACAAAATGCAGGAGGTTCTGGAGGAACTGCATGTAACAGTAGAGAGGTACCACCTGTATGAACTGAAGAACACGATCACTACGCTGCCTAAGACCCTAAAGGAAGTAGACGGTATCATTCTGGCTACGACCATAGAATGGTTTGGTATTGGCGGTTATATGCAGCAGTTTCTGGATGCCTGCTGGCTGTATGGAGATAAGGAAAAGATTGCCAGCATTTATATGTGTCCAGTGGTCATGTCTACGACCTATGGAGAGCGGGAGGGCAAGCTGAATCTTGAAAATGCCTGGGAAATCCTGGGCGGTAAGCCATGCAGTGGTCTCTGCGGCTATATTGCCGATATTGCAGATCTGGAAGGTAACGAGGAGTATAATAGTATCATTGAAAAGAAAACAGAGAATATTTATCGGACAGTAAATCAGAAGATGGCTAGCTTCCCGGCCAGTAACCAGGCTGTGAAGCAGCTTGTTTCCAGCACCAGAAATACAGATCTGACACCGCAGGAAACAGAACAGCTTTCCCAGTATGCAGCAGATGACAGCTATGTAAAGCGGAAAAAGGAGGATATTCAGGAGCTTACCAGCCTGTTCCGGGATCTGATGGGAACAGAGGAGCAGGAAAATACAGAGGATGAGTACTGCAGGGAGCTGCAGAGCCATTTTGTGCCACAGGCAGGTTTTAAGGCTGTTTATAAGCTCCAGCTTGAAGAGAAAAAGAAGCCGCTGATCATTGAAGTAAACGGAACAGAGATCCGGGTATATTACGGGAATGTGAACAGTGCAGATGTGGAGATTCAGATCGGACGCAGTGCAGTAGATGATATTATCCATGGCAGGATGACATTTCAGAGAGCCTTTATGGGGGGGCTCATGAAAATGAAAGGTGATTTTAAAGTATTACGTACACTGGATCAGATCTTTCAGTTTATGGATCAGAAATTGTAAAGCATATGGTAACAACAGATAATGATAACAGGTTCCTGTGAAATACAGGAGGGAAGGAAAGAAATATGAAGAATGATAATTGTATTTTCTGTAAAATTGCAGCTGGAGAAATCCCGTCAAAAACATTGTATGAGGATGAAAAATTCCGCGTGATCCTTGATCTTGGTCCGGCTACCAGAGGACATGCACTTGTGATCCCGAAGGAGCATTATGCAGATCTCTATGAGATACCTGAAGAGACTGCCGGAGAAGCCATGAAGGTTGCTAAAAAGATGGCAGCTGTTATGACAGAAAAGCTGAAAGCAGATGGCTTTAACATTGTTCAGAATAATGGTGAGGTGTCGGGACAGAGTGTATTCCATTTCCATATCCACCTGATTCCCAGATATGAAGGAGATGGACATATCCTTTCCTGGAATCCTGGAAGTCCGTCCCAGGAAGAACTGGAAGAAGTAAAGCAGCAGATTCTTGGATGATCTGTCTGGAAAATCTGGAAAGAAGGAACAGACAGAGAAAGGCGGAGCAGACCATTGAGAACAGTAAAGACCAAACAGATCACAGAAAATATCAGGGAAATGTGCATTGAAGCCAACCACTTTCTGACAGGAGATATGACAGAAGCATTGGACAGGGCAAGAGAGTCTGAAAAAGCGCCTCTTGGAAAACAGATTCTGCAGCAGCTTCAGGAAAATCTGCAGATTGCAGGAGAGGATATGATCCCGATCTGTCAGGATACCGGAATGGCAGTGGTATTTGCAGAAGTTGGACAGGATGTTCATATAGAAGGTGGTCTTCTGGAAGATGCCATACAGGAGGGTGTGCGCAGAGGATATACAGAAGGGTTTCTGCGTAAATCTGTGGTAAAGGATCCACTGATCAGGGAAAATACAAAGGATAATACACCGGCGGTTATCCATTATACGATTACATCCGGAGATAAGATCAGATTGACATTGGCTCCTAAGGGGTTTGGGAGTGAAAATATGAGCCGGATCTTTATGCTGAAACCGGCAGATGGAATTGAAGGTGTGAAAAATGCCATACTTACAGCAGTAAAGGATGCTGGACCCAATGCATGCCCGCCTATGGTAGTTGGCGTGGGAATTGGTGGTACCTTTGAGAAGTGTGCACTGATGGCCAAGCAGGCACTGACAAGACCGGTGAATGAGCATTCTCTCATTCCTTATGTAAAGGAAATGGAGGAAGAGCTTTTTGAAAAGATCAATAAAACAGGGATCGGACCGGGAGGACTTGGGGGCAGTACCACTGCACTGGCCGTGAACATTAATACTTTTCCCACACATATTGCAGGGCTGCCTGTAGCAGTGAATATCTGCTGTCATGTAAACAGACATGCAGTCAGGGAAATCTGACAGGGAAGAGAGGACAGGATATGGAACGACATATGACAGTTCCCTTTGGGGAAAAGGAAACATCCGGGCTGAAAAGTGGAGATTACGTATATCTTACAGGTACCATCTATACTGCAAGAGATGCGGCACATAAAAGAATGTATGAGATTTTACAGGAAGGCGGGGAACTTCCAATTGATATTCAAGGTCAGGTGATTTATTACATGGGACCATCACCGGCAAGAGAAGGCAGACCAATTGGTTCAGCCGGTCCTACAACGGCAAGTAGAATGGATAAGTATGCCCCTAAGCTTTTGGATTTAGGTTTAAAAGGCATGATTGGAAAAGGCAAACGTTCAAAAGAAGTAATTGACGCAGTAGTAAGAAATAATTGTGTATACTTTGCTGCAGTAGGTGGAGCAGGTGCAATTTTATCAAAA
>ERZ773258.1620-NODE-1620-length-16952-cov-17.309937_pt1 | contig 16952 bp, 10 predicted proteins | sample MGYA00511962_ERZ773258 | MGnify/ENA primary metagenome ERZ773258 (study PRJEB29015, sample SAMEA2737755) | human gut metagenome | biome: human gut; feature: human-associated habitat; material: faeces | place: China | collected 2012 ... | reverse complement strand
CGCCGTGCGGCAAGGCGCAGCGGCGCAGGTTTCCTAAATGATGCTGATTTACGAAAAAAGCTGTGCCGTCCGCGCAACAGAATACCCAAAAAACGGCAGGTGTGCAATCCGCGCACCTGCCGCTTTTCGATCGCGTGACAAATTTCATACGCTGTGCTATACTACCTCCATCACCACCAAGGAGGACGTATCATGCGTATCAACTGGTTCAAGGACGAAAATCACCTGGTCTATATCAACGGCGCGACACAGCTGGCAGAGCTGGAACGGACGCTGCACTTCCCCGGACTGGAGGAAGCGGCCAACGAGCTGCGGCAGCACCCCACAGCGGAGGGCTTTACCATCAAGGGGCCCAAGCGCACCAGCGGACGGCTGTTCGTGCCTGATCTGACCTTCTGTGAGCACATCGAGATGGGCGAAAACATCTTCTTCTATATGGGTGAGATGCAGGAGTGCTACGTCATCTACTGGCTGGACGCGCCTGTGGCAAAGTGAGGCGGCATCGCACATGACTTTTCTGCAAAAGCACCACGGGCAGATGTCCGATTCCATGCTGACAGCCTTTTTCATCATCCTATCCGGAGGATTGCAGGACGCCTATACCTACTGCTGCCGGGGCAAGGTGTTTGCCAACGCCCAGACTGGCAATATCGTGCTGCTGAGTACGCATCTATTCGAGGGAGACTGGGGACAGGCGCTGCGCTACTTAGTCCCCGTGCTGGCGTTCCTGCTGGGTATCTACATCGCGGAGTGCGTTCACCGGCACTTCAAGCGGATGGAGAAGGTACACTGGCGGCAGCTTATCATTCTGGCGGAGATCGTGCTGCTGGCGGCGGTGGGCTTCCTGCCGGAAACGCTGAACACCACCGCCAACGCCGTGGTGTCCTTCGTGTGCGCCATGCAGGTGCAGACCTTCCGCAAGGTGCGGGGCCACGCCTACGCCAGCACCATGTGCATTGGCAATATGCGCAGCGGAACGGAGGCGCTGTGCGCCTACTTCCATACGGGGGATAAGGAAATACTCCACAAGGCGCTGACGTATTTCGGCGTGGTGCTGCTGTTCGCGCTGGGCGCGGGTGTCGGCAGCACCGCCACGCTCCATTGGGGCGCGGGGACGATCTGGCTGTCCTGCGGGCTGCTGACCGTCAGCTTCCTCATCATGTTCATCCACGACGAGGAACAGAAGCTGAACGAATAAAAACAACACCGGCGGCGTTACCCACACGCTGCCGGTGCTGCTTTGAGGTGGTGTTCCTCATGGAAAAGAAAAGTAAAAGTATGGTTGGCTGAACCATGTCCTTATCATAGCAGGTCGAATAGTGTTCGTGAAGCGCATCTTTGTTCTTGAAAACATGAGGACTTGTATAGTATAATGCTCCTCGAAATGAGGTGCGCCATGAGTATTTCCAAATATCAGGTCTTTCTGAAAACGGTCTCCTGCGGCAGCTTCTCCAAGGCGGCGGAGGCTATGAACTTCACCCAGTCCGGCATCAGCCACGCCATCAACTCGCTGGAAAACGAGCTGGGCGTGAAGCTGTTGAGCCGCAACCGCGGCGGCGTGGTGCTGACGGCGGACGGACGGGCAGTGCTGCCCAAGATCGAAAAGCTGTGCGCCGCCCACCACTCCTTGATGCAGACGGTGGAGGGGCTGAAGGACATGGACAGCGGCCTTGTGAAGATCGCCACCTTCTCCAGCGTGTCCGCCCAGTGGCTGCCCCGCATCCTCAAGAGCTTCGGGAAGGTATATCCTAATATCGAATTTGAAGTCGTCACCGGCGACTTCTACGACCAGATCGAGGGCTGGATCGTCAACGGAACAGTGGACTGCGGCTTTCTGCGTCTGCCGTCGGTGAAGCGTTTGCAGACCTACGCCCTGCATCGGGACGAATTGCAGGTCATCGTCCCCTGTGACCATCCCTACGCCGATCGCGACCCGTTCCCCGTGTCTGCGCTGGCAGAGGAGCCCTTCATCCAGCTGGAGGAGGGCGACGACTACGAGATCATGGCGGCGTTTGACGAGATGGGCATCCGCCCCAACGTGAAGTACATCGCCCGGGAGGATCGGACCATCCTCGCCATGGTGTCGGAGGGGTTGGGCATCAGCCTGCTGCCGGAGCTGATGGTGCGCCACAGCCCCACGCCCATCAAGGTCTGCCATGCGCCGCTGCATTTCTACCGCACCATCGGCATCGGTGTCAAGGACAAGAAGGCTCTTTCCAACTCCACCCGTCTGTTCGTGGACTATGTGCGGACGTGGGTGGCGGAAAACGGGAATACATAAACGTTCAACTTTCGCTAAAAAAGCATGAGAACACGTCATGTAATACAGACAAGAACGCAGTTCCCATACGGCTTTGCGGGAACGAACAAACGACGCCGCAAAAATGTATCCTTCCGCGAAACAAATACCCTCTTGCAAAACGGCGGGGTGTTCATCATAATAGCACCCGTAGCCCCCGAAAAGTGAATAGGTTTACCGGTCTGAAACGCTGCGGTGTTTCGGTGAAAGTTGGAATGTGGGTCAAAGTCCCCGCGAACAGGTCACTGTGAGGCTCCTCTGAGGCAGGAGATAAGTCAGGTCGCGCCGGTAAGCGTCACAATGCACACGCCTGAAACCGAGCTGCATGAACGGGGGCTTCGCGCCCGTTTACACGAGAGAAGCGTCGGCATTTGCCGGCGCTTTTTGCATGAAGTCAGGGCACCTATGGGGGACGGAAAGGTGCTTGAAAAAATGGGAGAACGCAGGAAATACGTCCGCAGGGACGCCACGGTGGAACGGCTATCCGCCATCTTTTTAGAGGATATGGTTGGGAGCGTAAAGCCATCCACGCTGGCGTGCTACCGCCGCAACATCCAATGCCACATCCTGCCGGCGCTGGGCGAGTGCGTGGCAGCGGAACTGACGGCGGCGGAGATCAACGACTACATCCAGCAGTTACAGGAGGACTATTCGCCCAAGCTGGTGCGGGAAGTAGGCGGTCTGCTGCTGCGGATCGTGGGCATGGCCGGCGTGGGCTACGGCGAGGATGTGACGCTGCCGAAGGTGCGGCAGAAGGCCGTGGAGGTATTCACCGAGCCGGAACTGAAGCAGATGGGACAGGTCATCCTGCGCCGTCCGGACAGGACGGGACTTGGCGTGCTGCTGACAGCCTACACCGGCCTGCGGCTGGGAGAGCTGTGCGGCCTGCAATGGCAGGACGTGGACGTCGGCGCGGGACTGCTGCACATCCAGCGGACGGTGGAGCGCATCGCGCAGATAGGCGGCGGGACGTGCCTAACGGTGCAGCCACCGAAAACGGAAAATTCCGAACGCTGGATACCCATTCCGAAAGAGATGCTGCGGATGCTGAAGCCAGAGACAAAGCAGCCGGACAGCTACCTGCTGACCGGCGGGGAGATCGTACCCGACCCGCGGGCGATGCAATACCGCTATAAGGTGTTGTTGGAGCGCTGCGGCGTGCGGTATCGGAATTTCCATTGTCTGCGGCACAGCTACGCCACGCGGTGTGTGGAGCGAGGGGTGGACGTGAAAAGCGTCAGTGAGCTGCTGGGTCACGCCGATGTCCGCACCACGCTTCGGCTGTACGTCCACTCGTCTATGGACTACAAGCGCAGGGCCGTGGAGGGGATAGGATTTTTGAAAGGAATAACGTAAAAAAGGACGCCGAAAGGCGTCCTTTATCCAAAAAATGGCACAAAAATTTTCGCAAAGTAACATACTTTGCGAAAACTTTCCAATTTCAACCGAATAACAGTATATACCAGCCGTTTTTCCGTGTCAACAACGAGTTCTAATTTTCGACTTTTTTCTGGCATAAATCTGGAATGCCTTGCAGCGCAAGGCGTTCCGCGCTTTTTCGCAAAGTATGTTACTTTGCGAAAAAATCGAGGCCAAAAACTGAATAAAAGGTCTTGCGAAGTCGTGTGGCTGTCGCTGTAAAGGCGGTATATCATTACCGTCAGGCGGCAGTTTTGAAGGAATGGGGTGATGCCCCCTGCGGACGGCGCTGTTGACGTAAGGAATGGACCAAAGCGGCAGAAATGCCGTGTGGCGAATAGCAGCCATTGGAGCGAACGCTCTGAGAAGGTAGGTTCAGGTACGAGAAGGGCAAAAGCCCTTCGTGACGTTAGGGCAGAAGAATTGCACGATGGAGGATCAGTGTTGTACAGCGGGCGATCTCTCCCTGACGGCATAGGCGGGAGTGCGCGCTGGCGAGATTCGTCAGCGCATTTTCATTTCTGCCGGATCATCGCTGGTTTTCTTTGGAAAACCGGCGTTTTTTTGTAAGGGAGGATCACGTCTATGTCCAACAGGAATCCCCGCGAGAGATTTGACTACAAGAGTTGGTTTGAGCGTAATGTGGCCAAGCGTACCGTGGCGGCGCTGGAAGCGCGGGACGCGGAGTTTGCCGAAAAGCACGCGGATACGCCGCTGGCGCATTTGGCGCAATACGTCGGCAATCGTGCTGAACTGCTGCGGCACACGCCCAGTCCCTGCGAGATAGACGGCGGCACGTTTATCGAGGAGCGCTTCGGCGGTTGGGCCGCAGTATTGGAGATGGCACACCTGCGCCCACCGGCGAAAGAGCCCAAGTTGAAAGACACCGCACGCTACAAGCGAGAAAAGGCCGTGCAGGAGCCGCTGTTCTACGAGGAATCCGAGCGCAAGAAGAAGGCGAAACGCGCCAAGGCCGCAGCCAGTCATGCGGCGCAGCAATCACGGCTGAAAGAGAAAAAACGGTTGGAGCAGGAAAAGAAAGAAGTCCGCGATGCCGCTGCCCGCCAGCGCGAAGTCGAGAAAGCGGCAGAAGCCGCAGAGCAGGAGGTGTCCTGCTGAGTTACCCTTGTCAAGCCGAGACAGTCTGAACGGAGACTGTCAGCTTTCCATAAGGGTGGGAGGGGAAAAGCCGCCCCTCCCACCTCCTCTCTTTGTTGAACGGCAAGACCAAAACCACATACAAAAGCAAATATGTTGCCCGCTCCTGCGGGGCAGGTAACGGGAAAAATACGCCCCATCTGCGGGGCGAGAAACAGGAATAGGAGCAAACACACATGATCTCTTTGAGTGAAATACTGCATACCATCGCCCAGGCGCTGATGATCCCCTGCCTCATTATACTGATAATTCTGATGGCCGGGGCGGTCTGGCAGATCGGCGACATCGTGGTTGAGTACATCGCGGAGCGCCGCAAGCATAAGTGTAACGTCCCCCAGCTGCTGCGCGACGTACACGCGGCGGGCGCGGACGGCCTTGCGGAGCTGATTGAAAACAGCGGCCTGCTGCGGCGGCAGAAGAAGGCCCTGCTGGAGCTGGCGGAGAGCCGGGGGCTGCCCAAGGACACCCTGACGGCGCTGGCGGAGCGCCTGCTGGCCACGGAGGAGGCGCGGAACGCCCGCACCACCTCCATCACGGACATGATCGCCAAGCTGGGCCCCATGTTCGGCCTGCTGGGCACGCTGATACCCCTGGGCCCCGGCATCGTGGCGCTGGGACAGGGCGACACGGTGACGCTGTCGGAGTCCATGAACGTGGCATTCGACACCACCATCGCCGGCGTCATCAGCGCGGCGGTGGCCAGCGTCATCTCCCACATCCGCAAGCGGTGGTACAACGACGACATGGTGTCGCTGGAAACGCTGATGGAGGCAGTTTTGGAGGAGGTCACGAGCGATGTTGAAGGGTAAGTTTTCCTCCCGCCGCCGGGTGACGGAGGAGGTGGATGCCATGTCCGGGCTGGCGAACCTGTCGGACGTGATGCTGGTGTTCGCCTGCGGGCTGATGGCGGCGGTGATCCTGAACTGGAACGTGGATCTGAGCAAGACCCGCGTGGAGATACTCCAGCGGGAGCAGATGAAGGAGCTGGACAACGCCGAAGAGCTGGAGCAGGATATCCAGTCCTCCAGCAGCTTCGAGCAGAAGGGCACGGTGTACGAGGACCCGGAGACAGGCAAATTGTATGTGGTGATGCCAAAGAGCAGTAACTAAATAGTTTTTACATAGATACGTTCAACAGAGAGAGGAGCAAATCACATGAAGAAACGGACAAGCAGAGTGTCCCGGCGCATCGTGAGCCTGCTGATGAGCCTGGTGCTCACGCTGACGCTGGTGACCCCCGCGGCCTTTGCCACGGAGGTGGTGGGCGGCAGCGGCACGACCATCGTCGAGGGCGATACGAACCCGGCTGATCCCGCCCCCGGCGAGGACAGCGCGGGCAAGGATGACGTGGATAAGAACACCGAGGATAAAAAGGGCGAGGAAAACAAGGACGAGGAAAACAAGGACGAGCAGCCCACCGAGGAGCCGTCTGAGGAGATCGATACGCTGGAGGGAGAGGGTACTACTCCCGTGACAGTCCAGCCGAGTATTGCATGGTATACCGATGCTATTGCGGTAAATGAAAAAGCTACGAACTTCACCATCAACAGCGCGGCGGACCTACTCGGCCTTGCACAGCTGGTGAATGACGGTACGGAGACTTTCTCTGGCAAGACCATTATGCTGGAAGACAATATAGATCTATCCAGCGTGTGCTATCCTGCAAATGAAAACGGTACCGCTGAGGTGAGTTGGACACCCATTGGCGATGCAACCCATGCTTTTGCGGGTATGTTCGATGGCAATGGCCACACCATTGAGGGGTTACATATTAATGAGACAGGGAGTTGGGAAGCCAATACCGTTTTGTATAAAGGGCTGTTTGGCAATAACTCTGGAACGATCAAGAATATTATTGTTACAGGAAATGTAACGATTACGAATAATGAGAAAGGCCCGAGTAACAGTACAGCTCTGGCTATAAAAGGAACCGGCGGTATCGTGGGCAGCAGCTCAGGTGTTATACAAAGTTGTGGCTTTGCAGGTACGGTAAAGGTACAGGGATATACCAAGAAAATGGGACAAAAGCCGTATGTTAATGTCCCTGGGGCTTTCAATGGTGGCGTAGTGGGTAACGGTAAGGCTGTTAATTGCTGGTATTACTGCACGAATACTAATGGTGCGTCTCCACTGGGTGTGTTTGGCTCTTCTGATTCAGTATTGAGCTTGAGTTGTTGTTGCAATATGACTGGCACCGTTGCGGGTACTGGAGAAAAAATTGATACAACAATTTTTTCTGAAGCGGCGGTAAAGGTGCTGAATACTTATGCATTTAAGAACGGATTAAAGTTATGGGGAACTGATGCCAGTGAGGATTCTAAGCCATATCCCGTATTCTCGGCACAGGATGCAAACGATTTGGTGCTTGTCAAAGTGGAACCGTTTGTCAAAAACTCAGAATTAAACGGGAAGGTGAAGCTCAACGACGGCAGCACATCCGGCGTGGACGCTTATCTTGTGGCGAAGGATACCGAGGTGAAACTGATCTGTGAAAATGATGATGCCTATTATGTCACAGATAACTCGAAAGAAACCTATAGTAAAGAGTCTCTGACGAAGATATCCGTGCCTTATAAGGCAAACGAAGGCGGCAAAACGGTGACGCTGTACTACGGAACCGATGCTGAGTTCACAGCCAGCGCTTTGGAAAAGGCTTGGTATTATCAGGGAAATGGGTTTGCAATCCAAACTACGATTTATACGGAGAACGGACAGCAGAAAACAGCTTCTGCGGAAGAAGTATTCCGGTTGTTTGCTGTACTGGTTAACAAAGGAATCGATTTCCGAGGGAAAACAGTCTACCTCAATGAAAACGTTAATCTGAACCAAATCAGCGATTGGGAATCTATCGGCACAGCGATAAACTCGTTTAGGGGGACATTCAACGGCAGAAACGGTAGTACCTACTACACCATTTCCGGCCTGAATGGTGACCTGTTTGGTGTGGTAAATGGCATCATACAGTATGTGACCATTGACGGCGGCGCAGGTCGGCTTGTGGGTACATTGGAGTCCGGTACGGTGCAGTATTGTATGTCTACCGCCAAGGTGACCGGCAGCGCCGGCGGTTTGGTGGGGCAGAACAGCGGCACGGTGAGCAGCTGCTATTACTATAATGATGACAGCATCAACACACCTGCCGTGGTCGGCAGCGGCAAAGTAACGAAGTGCTTCTATTTAGCAGATACTTCCACCTTCGGCGCAAAAAGCGACATCGGCGCACGTACAGCGGAGGAGTTCCAGCTGGGCCGTGTGGCGTATGAACTGGGGGGATCTTCTTACGTTTGGGTGTATGATACGACTAAGGCAGAAAAGATGCCGCAGTTGGGAAACGCGTCCACGTCCTTGACAATGGCGGTGGCAAGCGAGTTAAAGCTGACTAAGCCGGGTAATCAGCCCAAAGGTGTAGTGGTCACACTTGGTAGCAGCGACAAAAAGGTGCTGACCGATGTCGCTGGAAACCAATACTACTATGCTGCAAGCGGCTACCCCAAAGGCGTATCTGATGTGCCGGTCACATTCACCGCTCCGAAGGGGTATCAAATCGTGTTTGCTCCTGCGGCAACACAAGTGGGAGGAAAAGACTATCTTCGTATAACCGGCAGTAATGTGGAGTATACCTATTCACTGGTCAAGGCCGACATTCGCTGGTATGAAAGCGCTGGGGCGGAAAAAAACTACGTTCTCAAGAGTGCTGACGAATTGATGGGTTTCTGCCTGCTGGCCAATGGAAGTATTGATGGCGTATCCAAGAATTTTAATGGATGGACTCTGTCGTTGGGTAATAGCATTGATCTGGAAAATAGCGAATGGAAGCCTATCCGAAGTTTTGCAGGTGCTTTTGATGGCAAGGGCTATGAGATCACGGGCTTAAATGTAAACTACACAGGTGATGACTTCAATTCAAAGACTGCGGGAATGTTTGAAAAACTGGATTCGACTGGCAAAATATTGAGCCTTGCCGTATCGGGATCAGTGAAGGCAGCCGGCAAGCTAAATTATGTGGGCGGAATTGTCGGTACGACTGAAAGTGGAAGCGAAATCCGTTTTTGCCGCAGTAATATTGATGTTACAGTCAATGCGGCAAACAGCACCACCAGCGGCATGGCATACGGCGGTGTGGCGGGTAAAGTTCAAGGTGCGATTTCCAACTGCTTAAATGAAGGAACGATAACCGTAGATAAAATTAAGAATAAGTGTTACATTGGTGGCGTAGCCGGACAGGTCGGCAGTGCAGCGGATCTCTGCTGGAATACCGGCAGTGTAACCGCTTCCAGCACGGCAAATAAAAACATATATACCGGCGGTATTGTCGGATACGGAGCTGCAACAAACTGCTATAACAACGGGAGTGTCACTGGTGCAACCGATAAGAATAAAAAATATGTGACGGGCGGCATTTCGGGCTATGGCAACGTGACCAACAGCTATAACCTCGGAGCTGTGAGTGGCCAAGGTGCTGCTGGTATCACTGGCAAAGGCACAGTGACCAACAGCTATTATGTCTGCAAGCTGAACGGCAGTATCAAGATGGCGTATGTCAATAATGCCCCCGAGGCCGAAGTCAAGTACAACGGGGCGGACAAGACCTACACAGTGGGTGATGACGCTGCACTGTTGGTTGATACGCTGAATAAGAACCGCGACGGCAACACACCGTGGTTTGTCAATCAGGACGAGGGAGTATATCTGCCCATCCATGTCTTGAAGTGGACAGGGGATCAGGACGATCGGTTTACCGGCAAGATCATCACCATTACCTATTACCCCAACGGCGGTGTGAATAAGGATGGCGTTGACGATCCGATAAGCGTGCCCGTAACACTGATGCCAAATTTATCTACCGGCGGATTTGAGGCGGTGCAATACACCATACTGGCCGCAAACGATGAAACTCTCGGCTTCAAACACGAAAACGGCACTATCAAAGCAACGCCGTGGAACACAGACGCAACTGGCAATGGTAGTCAGTATGCCGCTGGAAGGACCATCCAGGTATCTGAAGACATCACCCTCTACGCCCAGTGGGATAAGATCTGGGACGGTGATGGCAGCAATAGCGATCCTTATCAGATCTCCAATGCCGAAAAGCTGACTGCCCTGCAAACGCAGGTCAATGACCAGGGATTCACCTATGATGGCAAGTGGTTCAAGCTGACGGATAGCATCTCGCTTACCGGGAACTGGACACCCATCGGTACACCCATGGCGTTCGCCGGCAGCCTGGACGGTAATGGAAAGACCATTGACGGCCTAAATGTAAATGTGATCTCCGGCAACGCAGGCCTATTTGATTCCGCAAGCGGCGGCACATTCAAAGACCTCAAGCTGAATGGAACAGTTAACGGCACATTTTACACCGGCGGATTGATTGGCGGCGGCAGTGGTGTTACGTTGGACAATATCGAGGCAAATGTGACCGTCAGCGGCGGCTCTTATACCGGCGGACTGGTGGGACGTTTGCTCGGTACGTTGCCTGCCACAGCGGAGCGCACCCCGGATATAAGCAACTGCACCGTTCACGGCAGTGTAATCGGCAGGAGGTATGTCGGCGGTATTGCCACCAGCAGCGCTGATAACTCACCAAAAATAGAGAACTGCCATAACTATGCAAGTATTACCTCTACTGGTACTGGAGGGAACAATGCATCCGCTGCTGGCATTTGGGCGTGTAATACTTATAACGCAAACGGCAAATTTATAAACTGCACCAACAATGGGGCGGTTACCGCGCAGAAATACGCGGCGGGTATCGCCACGGCAGGTACCGCCGTCATTGGTTGTGTGAATAGCAATGCGGTAGTGAGCAATAATGGCCTGGCCGGTGGCATTTCCAATAACGCTTTTACCGTTGAGCGCTGCGGCAATGTCGGCTCAATTACCGGCTGCAAATCTCCCAGCGAGGAAACTGGTGTAGCGGGTATAGACAACTACGGTCAAAATGTTCTGTATTGCTACAATACGGGTGTGGTCACCTGCGACAATGAAATGTGGGCATACGGTATCTCAGCAAACGGTCGTAGTAAAATCAGAAATTCCTTCAGTTATGTTGCAGGAAAAGACCTTGGCCTTACTCCTAACTTGCCTAATGTCGAAGTGACCAACAGCTACTACCTTGCCAGCAGTGCTACGGCAGTGTCCAGTGCAGGCGAGTACGCCACGCTGGCCGACTTCGCCAGCGGCAAGGTAGCTTGGGGTGTCGGCGGCAAGGGCGAAGGCTCCCAGGGTGGCACTGGCCAGGATGCAAAGCTCGGCTGGTGGAAGCAGGACAAAAACGACGCATATCCGACACTGCTGGACAACCCCGATATGAGTAAGCGGTACTACCGTACAGACGTAGACTGCGGCACTGGCGGCGAGGTGGAACTGGCCCGCAATGCAAGCAGCACGGTCAAAGAGCTTTCCAGCAAAGAAGCAGTCTATGGGCCTGCGGGTACCAGCGTGACCATCAAGGCCACACCCAAGGACAACACCTTCGGCCTGAAGTCCCTGACATGGACGCATAACGGCCAGACTGATGTTCTGCCTGCTAAGGGCACGACGAACATCGTCATGCCCGCAGAGAGCAATGGTACTATCCACGCCGAATTTGCCAGTGTTGGCCCCGGCGGTAACGGTGGTTACTACTACGGCGGCAGCGGCGACGGTACCGGCACCGGCGATAAGGACGACGAGGGCCTGCAGGACGGCCTGAATATGGATGTGGAGTACGACATCAAGGGCCTTGTGCTGGGCGCCTACGCCGAGTGGGGCTCCAACGGCGGGAACAAGTCCTTCCAGAAGTGGCTGGAAGAAAATCCCAACGTGGTCCGCGCTCTGCTGACCAACAGTCTGGACAACATGGCCACCGCAGCCGTGGGTAAGAAGACCGATGAGGCCAAGGATCTGGCGGCTCTGCTGCTGGCCAGTCTCAACGAGCACACCGGCGTGGACGGAAAGAACGGCGACACCATCGCCAAGGCGCTGCAGAAGTACATCGACTCCGGCAGCGAGGAGGTATTCAGTGCGTGGCTGACCGGTGGCGGCGGCATGGCCAGCGGCACCTACGAGAGCATCTACGGCCAGTACGCCAGCAGCCTTGCGGCACTGGCAGACCGTCTGTACAGCAAGTGGGAGGCCAGCGGCACGTCTATGACCTTCCCGGTGTGGCTGGACTCCCAGCAGGTGACGATGGAGAGCCTGTCCGAGAACGCGGAGGAGCCTGACGCCGAGCCTGACGACACTCAGACCACTGAAGCGCCGGAGGATGTGCCGGACGGACAGGATACCGAGGGCGGTGCCAGCGGCAACTCCGTGTGGGAGGTCATCGGCACGGTGGTGCGTGAGAATCCCATCCTCGTCTGGAGCATCGTGGCCGTCATCGCGGCGCTGATCATCGTGGGCGCGGTACGCCGCTACCACAAGGTCAAGCGTGACGAGCATGACGAGAAATAAGTGATATAGACGGCTCTTAGGAGTCAGTCTGCCGATTCGCGTGGGCGGAATTTCCGTCCACGCGAATACGGCTATATAAACGGAAACGGGAGGGATGCCTCTGTGAGAAGAAAAGTGCGGAATTGGGCGGCGTTTCTGCTGGCGCTGGCGCTGGTATTGGGCATGATACCCGCAGCTTACGCGGCGGGATACAGCATCACCGTCCATGCGCCGGAGGGAAACGGCCTGCCCTACTGGGAATTTGAAAAGGCGGGCGTGGAGAACGCGGACGTGCTGTATCTTACTGCCGGCGAGAGCCACGGCCTGCCGGCGGGCAGGGTGTCGCGTGTGTCGCTGGCGGTGGGCAAAGGCAAGGACGGAGAGGCCTCCTGCGGCATCTCTGTCAACGGAATGTACTATGTGCAGTCGGTCACATTGGAGCATCCCGACTTCTTCACCGGCACGGTGGAGATCCAAATCGGCAGGGATGCCCAATGGAGCGAGGAGACATGGGGTAATATCACGCCTGTGGAGGATTCCAACATCCTCGGCCGCGTGCAGTTCAAGGACGGCACCTTCACCGGCGATGTGAGTATCACCGTCAGTCCCATGACGGCAGAGCAGGCGGAGGCGGCGCAAAAGCAGAACCAGCGACAGGTCGTACCGCAGGGCAAGTACACGGTGACCCAGATCTCCGAGGCCATTCAGGGCATTATGACGCAGAAGCGTTCTGCGCTGGGGTTGTCTGAAACTGATAATCTCCTTTCCGGGGACGAATTGACCTACGCGGGCAGCTCCGCCACGGACTGGCTGCCCATTGGCCTGAGCCGCTGCGGTGTGGAGGATGACTATGACGCCTACCTCGCGGCCTTGCAAACCTATGTTGAGCAGAAATACCGTGAAGAGGACAAGCTGGATCGAGTGAAGGCCACCGAGTGGCATCGTATCTCCCTTGCTGTGCTGGCCTGCGGCGGCGATCCCACCCACTTCGGCAAGGATGAAAGCGGGAACGACATCAACCTCATCGCGGACGGTGTGTACGACCGCGGCAAGACCGTGGACATCGGGGCGCAGGGCTTGAACGGCTGGCTGTGGGGGCTTATCACACTGGACAGCATGAAGTACAACATCCCCGCAGGCTCGTCTTACACCCGCACGGAGATGATCAAGAGGATACTGTCCTTCCAGCTCCCGGACGACGGATTCAACCTGCGCTTTGCACAGGGCAGCACCGCAGATCCGGACATCACGGCCATGGCGATACAGGCCCTTGCGCCGTACTACCGAAATTCGACCTTCAACGTGAAAGACCCAGTGGACAAGGCGCTGGGCTGCCTGTCCGAATTGCAGCTGGACACCGGCGACTTCCGCAGCTGGGGCACGCGGAACTCCGAGTCCGTGTCGCAGATCATCGTGTCGCTGTGCTCCATCGGCGTTGATCCGCAGAACGACACCCGGTTCATCAAGAACGGCATCAACCTGCTGGACGCGCTGTTTTACTACCAGCAGGAGGACGGCGGCTTCGCCCACTCCTACGAGTCCGATCCCGGCAACCCCTCCGCCATTCCCGGCGAGAGCAACAGCATAGCCACCGACCAAGCTCTGCTGGCGCTGGTGGCCGTGTGGCGGCAGGCACAGGGTATGAGCATCCTGTACGACTTCCGCCCCGGCAGCGTGTCCGCCAAGATACTGACGCCGGAGGAGAGCGAGGTATCCTTCGCGGGCAGCTACGAGTTTACCGAGGCCGACCAGCAGCAGGCGGACGCTCTGCCCAAGAAGCTGTCCACGGAGAACGATGCCGAGGTGACAGCCCTGCTGAATAAGCTGAAAATGAGCCGTGACTTCGACGGCTACGACACCTACATGACCAAGCTGACGCAGGCCAAGAGCGACATAGACGCGCTGTACGCGGAGATAGAGAGCCTCAACGCGGACATCCAGGAGCAGATCATCTCCATGACCGAGCCGGGACTGGGCGAGAAGTCCATCGTGGACAGGTTGGTGAAGCGGTACAAGGCGCTGTCCGACCATGACAAGGAACTTGTCCAAAACTGGGATACCGTACTTGCGGTGAAGGCACAGACAGACGCGGCGCAGAGAAATCTGTTCCTTATCATCGGCGGCGCGGTGGTCGTCATGGTGGCCGTGACGGTGGTCGTTCGCCGCAGGAGGGAGAGCAAATGAGAAAGCACATCACAAAACTACTCACGGCGTTGCTGGCAATCGTCATGCTCCTGCCCGTGACCGCGCAGGCCGCCTCCACAGACGGCTGGACGGACGAGGCGGAGCAGGCGTATCAGACGGTGACGGAGCTGGTCGTCCAGCGCGTCAGCGAAAGCAAGGACTACCTTGCCGCGGCCACGCAGGAGGAGAACGCCAAGGCGGTCTATGCCCTGTGGACCTCCGGCGCAGCTGTCCCCAGCGGCTTTTATGACGAATACTTGCAAGCATTGGCCGACTGGCTGGACCTTGCCGTCAAGCGGGGCAAGACAGCCTATATCCCCGGCGCGATCCGCACGGTGGCGGCTATGAGGCTGGACGTGACCGACTTTGCCGGACACGATCTGATGGATGCCCTGCGGAAGCCGGAGCTGGTGGAGGCGGACGAGGATCGGCTGGATATGCTGATGGACTTGGACGCCGCCGGTGACGCCGGCAAGACCGACGAGTTCAACGCGCTGCGGGAGCAGCTTCTGACGGAAGCCCTTGCCCGCCAGCAGAGCAGCGGCGAGTTCCGCTACACCTCCAAGTGGCCCGCGGAGTTGAAGCAAAAGGGCGTGGACGGTGAGCCTGACCGCTTCGACTATATCCTGCTGACCGCCAAGTCCGTACAGGCCCTCGCACCTTATCAGGATCGCAAGGACGTATCCGCAGCCATTGACAAGGCGTTGGATTATCTATCTGAGCAGCAGCTCCCCAGCGGCGGTTTCGTCAAGTACGGCGATGAGGACGTGGAGGAAGACGCGGCGGTGCTGGAGATGCTGGCCGCGCTGGATATTTCCCTCACGGACGAGCGCTTTACCAAGGACGGTCACACCGTGCTGGACGGCATGATGGACTGGTATCAGGAGAGCTATTTTGACGGTGCCCCCGCGCCGGGACAGGGGTTCTACCGACATGATATTCTTTGGGGGTACCGCGGATCAGGGGATGCTTGGTACGCCTCCAGCTCATCGTTGATGTCCGATCCGGATGCCCCGGATGACCGCGGCAAGGCTGTGGAACGGCGAACCTACATAAACGAAGCGGGACTTATAGGGCTTTGTAGTGTCAGACCGGCAGTGGCTGTGGCGGGAACACCGTCCGCAAGCATGCCGGAAAAGGGAAACCGTCAAGACAATGCCATAGATTACAGTGAACTTTTACAGGCGCAGTCTGCGGATTATGCACAGAAGCTGGCAGAGGGGTATTACGGGGATGGAAACAGCACGATCGTTTCCGAGGGTGCTCTAAGCCGTTTGGCCAAGGAGATCTTATCCATGTCCGAAGCCGGCGGCGGTAAGCTGCCGGAGGAGCAACGTGCACAGCTGGAAAGCCTTGTTGAGATGCTGTCGGGAGCCAGCGGCGAATATCTGATGGGACGCAAGGCGAACACCTACTCGCCGGTTCTGGTGCAGGCCATGAAAGCGCTGGATATGGATCCTGCAGACGTAAACGGCATGGACTTTTTGGCACCGTTGACAAATCTCTCTGCCATGGACACTGCGGAATACAGAGAGGCGCTGATGGATTTTGACTCGGTAGATGCGTCTATGTGGCGTAAGCGCGGCGTGGACGCGGATACGGTCGTGGACAAGTACGCCGCCGGTATACTGCAATATCAGACGGCAGACGGGCAATTTGACCCTTACGCAAGCTATAGCGGGATAGTTACCCCGATACTCCGGGATTATGTGCAGTACACTGCCGAGAATGTCACCGCCCTTGCTCCCCACGCGGACAAGGAGTACATTTCCAAGGCGATAGACCGTGCCATTGAATACCTGTCCTCCGTACAGCTTTCGGATGGCAGCTTTCCGGGTATGACCGGTACTTCAAACGGCGAGGCAACGCTCGCCGTGCTGGAAATGATGGAAGCGCTGGGAATATCTCTGGACGACCCTCGCTTCGTGAAAAACGGAAATACCGCGGCGGACGCCATGAAGACCTTTTATGTAGACGGAGTGGGCTTTCTTTCCAGCTTCGAGGTGGAAGCGCCGCTGGATGATTTGGGCAGCCTGCCGGTCTACGCCGATCCGGTCATGGATGCTTCTGCTGCCGTTTCCGCCCTGACCTACCTCCAAGCCGCCGAGGACGGCACATTCGGCCCCGACGGCAAGGGCAGCAGCGTGTTCGAGGTGGTGGGCGCCGCCCTGACGGAAACGCCGCTGGGCGCGATCTTGCTGGCGGTTATCGTAGTGGCCATACTGGCGTTTGCCATGGTGCGCCGCTACCGCCGCATCAAGAGGGAGCAGTGACATGGGTACGAAGCACAGATGCGCAGCGGCATTGCTGCTGGCGGTATTCCTGCTCTTCTGTACCGCCTGCGGCGCTGCTCCTGTGCAGCCGGAGGATACAGAAAACAAGGATCAGTACATGACCGACCCTGTGCCGGAGGGCAAACCTACGCCGGTAGAGCCGCAGGATACGACGGTGGATACCACTACGACCCACACCTGTACTT
>ERZ773258.1619-NODE-1619-length-16960-cov-3.571843_pt1 | contig 16960 bp, 14 predicted proteins | sample MGYA00511962_ERZ773258 | MGnify/ENA primary metagenome ERZ773258 (study PRJEB29015, sample SAMEA2737755) | human gut metagenome | biome: human gut; feature: human-associated habitat; material: faeces | place: China | collected 2012 ... | reverse complement strand
TCTCCTATGTGAATGTGAAGATAGCGGAACTGGACGGGCGCAAGCAGGAACTTGTAAAGCAGATAGCGGAATTGACAGTGGAAGCCATCAGCCCGGAGCAGGTCAATCAGATTTCCGGCTACCTCGACACATGGGACAGCGTATCCTTTGACGACAAGCGGCGGGTGGTGGATTTGATGATTACCACTATCGCCGCTACAAGCGACAGTTTGAACATCACATGGAAAATCTGACGGGCGGCACACCACCCGTCAGACCGTTACTCTGTGTAGTCCCTTGTAAACTTGTACTTTCGTGTGTGCTAAACTCGATACATCAAGTTTCATCTGGACTTGATTTCTCCTTTGGTTGTTGTGGCGGTTGGCAGACCTCCACTATTTTACCAAAGGAGGATATTTTTTCTCGCATAGCTAAAGCTTTTTGGCACCACCGGAACAGCCGGTGCTTTTCGCGTACAGTAAAAAGGAAGACGTGGGGACGTTATACTGTCCCCACGTCTTCCTTTTCTTTAAAACTCCATGGTCTCTCCCGGCTCCAGGATAATCCGGCCTGCTGCCTGGAAACGCCCGGCGTTGGCCCGGTCAAAAATACCGTCAGAATCCTTACAGGTGTGGATCGGCACGCTGTGCGCCGCCCCTGCTGCTGCGGCACATCGGGACGCCTCCTCCACATCCATATTGTAAAAACCGTCACATGGGAAAAAGGCGTAGTCTAAGCCTTCTTCCTTCAAATCCTCCATCTCCGGGACATAGGAGGTATCTCCGGCAAAGTAGAGCTTGGCTGTTCCCACAGTGAGCACCACCCCCATGCTCACATCTCTGGGGTGGTTTTTATTGCAGGCGGGGACCGCCTGCACCGTCACATCTCCCACCGCTTCACTCTGATAGCTTCCGTCCGCCATCAGGTCGGTATACCGCAGGATTCTGCACCCGGCCGCATGGGGCATCAGATCGACGCAGTTGTGATCTCTGTGCTCGTGAGTGCAGACAATGAGGTCAGCGGCCTTGTCGTAGCCGTCCCCGGCAAAGGGGTCCAGGTAAACCGTCAGCCCCCCGGCTGTCTCCAGCCGAAAACTGGCATGCCCCTGATAGCACAATTTCCCGTTCATGATATCGTCTCCTTTCAAGTCCTCCCCAGTGCATACCGCACAGCCGCCAGGGCATGAATGCAGGCTGTGTCAAAGAGCGGAACACCTGTATCCTCCTGCCGGATGAGCAGTCCAATTTCGGTGCAGCCCAGGACAATCCCCTGGGCCCCCTGCTCGGTCAGCTGCCCGATAATCCGCAGATAGGAGCGCTTTGACTCCTCTGAGAGAATCCCCAGGCAAAGCTCATCATAGATCACCCGGTTGACCAACTCAGCGTCCTTTCCCTCGGGGACCAGCACCTCAATCCCCGCCTGTGTCAGCTTTTCCCGATAGAACGCCTGCCCCATCGTATACTTCGTGCCCAAAAGGGCGGCCCGGCTTATTCCCTCCGCCTGCAGGGCGGCAGTTACTGCGTCCGCAATGTGGAGCAGGGGGATCCCCACCCGTCCGGCAATCTGAGGCGCAACTCTGTGCATGGTGTTGGTGCACAGGACGAGGAAGTCCGCCCCTGCCCGCTCCAGTCCCACGGCAGCGTCGGACAGCAGCGCGGCGCTCCGGTCCCAGTCTCCCGCGGCCTGACAGGCCTCAATCTCCTGGAAGTCCGCACTGTACAGCAGCACCTTAGCCGAGTGAAGACCGCCCAATGCGCTCCGAATTTCCTCATTGATGATCCTGTAATAGGGGACGGTGCTCTCCCAGCTCATGCCCCCCAGCAGTCCGATGGTCTTCATAGCGTCACTTCCTCCTGTCCCATTTTATACCGAATCCGCCTCTGTGGCAAGCGGCTTTCGGGATTGATGCGGCGGCAATTTTGTGGTACAATTCATGCAGTTTAAAAAAGGAGGCGTGTCCATGTTCCTGCCCAAGCTGATCGTGGTTCTCGGCCCTACTGCCTGCGGTAAGAGCAGTCTGGGGGTGGAGCTGGCCAGACACTGCAACGGGGAGATCGTCTCTGCCGACTCCAGGCAGGTTTACCGTGGACTGGATCTGGGTACCGGAAAAATTACCCTCGATGAGATGGAGGGGATCCCCCACCATATGCTGGACGTCGTGGAGCCAAACACGCCCTATTCAGTGGCCGACTTCCAACGCGGGGCCTATGCCGCCATTGACGGCATCCTGTCCCGCGGAAAGCAGCCCCTCCTGGTCGGCGGAACCGGACTTTATATCCGCGCTGTAACCCAGGGCTTTGTCTTTCAGGACACCCCTCCCAATCCCGCGCTCCGGGCAGAGCTGGAGCAGCTGAGCGCCAGGGCGCTCTATGATCGCTTTCGCGCCCTCACCGGCCTTACCCTCAATGAGAGCGAGCAGCACAATCAGCAGCGGCTGGTCCGGGCTGTGGAGAAGGCCGAGGCCGGAGGATATGCCGATGCGGCACGTGTCCCCCGATACGATGTGCTTCAGCTGGGCTGTACCTATCCCCGCGACGTGCTGCACCGCCGCATCGACCACCGGCTCCGCGCCCGTCTGGATGCCGGCATGGTACAGGAGGTGGCCTCCCTCCGTACCGCCGGAGTCACAGACGCCTTTTTAGAGGGGTTGGGTCTGGAATACCGCTACCTATGCCGTTACCTCACCGGACAGCTGAAAAGTGAAGATGAGCTGGTAGATGAACTGGGGCGCGCTATTAAGCGCTTTGCCAAACGGCAGGTCCAATGGTTCCAGAAGGACGAAGTTCTGTGGCTGGATATGGCACACGCCCCTGCCGCTCAGGCAGTTGAAGCTATGGAACGCTTTTTATATGTGTAGCACTTTAAGCTGTTAATGGTTATTTTGATGGGCTATTCCTATTAATGAACCCCCTGGCTTACGCCTATAGGCGTAAGCCAGGGGGTTCATTAATGATGCAAAAACTCTTGCCCTAAGATAGGCCTCTTTTTATCCGAAATACCCGTCTGCATATGCTTTATTTCATTCAAATGATGTATCTGTATCAAAAATATGACTCAACTCTTCGTTAGACACTGCGCGGAGTACTTTATCACGCACAGTTATATCAGTCAAATCCAGACGGACAAATCGGTTCTTGTTGCCCGCGCCAGTGATCTTATGGATTAGTTGGATCCTGCCAATACGTTCTTCTGCCTTTGCATATGCTGCCAGTGCTTTTGCCTTCGGCAGATTATCGGCATATTGGTTGCCATGGGGTTCCAAGATATCCACGACATAATCAACTGCCGGATCACTGCGTACAATCAAGAAATCAGGATAAAAGGATTTCTTCTCATTGTTGATGTCATATGGCAAACACAGTGCCCAAGAGGCTTTGGCTGGATTGCGCAGCCAGCAAACAAAATCTGATCTGCGGGATTCTTCGTCAATCAGGTCTGCTTCCCAACTGTTCAGCTTAATCTTAGCAATACCTGTATCTGGAGCGGCAAGAAGATGATTTTCGTATTCCTTACCGTCAGGGTCTTCCTTTACATAGATATTTTCTGGAATTGCGAAGATCTGTTCGCTGACAACAGCACTGTCTGCCATGATTTCACGGTATTTTCTCTTGCAAGTATCTGACTTGTTCGCAACCGCGACGCGGTATTTTCCGGAAAATTCCCGCAGCTTGTTCTTTGCGTATTCACCGAGCTTTGCTCTGCACGATTCATCCGCAGCGAAAAGGACACAATCGATTTTATGTGTATTCGGGTTCTCTTCGTCAAAATATCTGCTACCGTAGATATTGGGAAAACCGTATCTGCCAAGCCGCGCATCTGCATTGCGCACCTGTCTGTCAAGATCAGTTTCTGACATCAGGGTGAAATCATTGAAATAGTTTTCCTGCAACGCCTTACCAAACGGGTCAAACACCTGCACAGAAAGTTTGAATTGCAGTACCTGATCTGCCAATGCATCATAGCGCCCTGTACGATGCAGTTCTTCGATATAGGAGCGAATGAGCCCCACAATATCATCAATCACTTCGTCACGGGCATTTTGATAGATAACATTGTGCGTCAGCAACGTGGCAAGATCCAGAAGCGATTTCAGGTAGTCATGGACCTGATCCCGTCGAACAAGATAGTTCAAATACCCTTTGGCGTTGATAAAATCAATAATCTCTACCCGGTCAAACTCCGGAATCATTTCAAGCTGCTTACCCTGTAAAATGTGTTCCGTTGGAACAGTGGGCGCAGATTGCTGGCCACCGGAAGACACCGGAGCAGTCACTGATTTTGGAGGAATATACTCCGGCGCACCTGTGCCGGTGCTAGGAGCCTGCGGCGGCGCAGTTTCAGCTGCAGGAGTAACTGCGGGTGCCGTTGCCGCAACAGAATTTCCCGGCATATCATCAAACAAATCAATCTGATTCGGATCGGGTTCCACCTGGCGGGCATGTCGGGGAGTGTGTACTGTCCAAGTGACATAGGTGGGTTCTTCCAATGATTCGCCGTTAATTTCTGTCGGAATTTCGCCGCCCTCATTGCTTTGAAGTTCTTCCACGACCTTTTTGACAGTATCCTTGTTGAAATGAGGGAGGTACAGCTTCACGTCATTCAGGAACTCATCGCGCATGACCCGCATCTGCAGCGGTGTCCGCACCATTCTTCCAAGGAGCTGCGCGATATAAGTCGGGTCACTTCTTACCGCAAAGGACATCATGGTTTCTGCTCTGGGACAATCCCACCCTGTAGAAAGTGCTTCCTTAAAGAAAACCACTTTAATCTTGTGATCGTCCGCGATTTCGGACGCCTTGACATGGGGGATGGTCAATCCATTCAGTTCCAGAGTCGTCCCTTCCCCAAAGCAATGGGCAACTTCTCCATGTTTGAATGGTGTACCGACCTTTTCTTCAATCTTTGCAAGCACATCTTCCAAGTTGGTGTCAGACAACGCGCCGTTATGCCCTTGGCACACCTGAACCACAAGCACCGGATCTACGTTGGCATAGTGCTGCTCAGACGTGTACTGATACCAGCGCTTGCATTTCTTCAGCCATTCTTCCACAGCAGCTTCCAGAAGTACAATATCATTGTTTTTTTCCGGATCCTCCGGGTAAGTAATGACGATCCGATCCTTGAGAAGGCCAGAGCTGCGAACATCATCTGCCGTAATCACATATGTCTGCAAACCAACATTCGTGATGTTGCCGACTAAGGTATTGAATCGCTCTGAAGTAGCGCTGATGCCCAAGATTACCGGCATAGCCCGCATCTTTCGCTTGATGCCGTTTTCGGTGTATTCGTACCCTTTGACAAACCGCTGCATGATCGTGGTGTCGGTACCGGCTTCCCGCTTGCTCTTGGCGCCGCGGTGCGCTTCATCGATAATAAAGTACAGTCTGTCCGCTTTGTTTTGAATGGTATTATCAAGGGTTTCCCAAATCGTGTATTGCCGGTCATCAGAGTGTTGCGTCAGTTTGCCGTTTCTGCTGATTTTTTGAGTATTCAGGAAATAGACATGGCCATCTTCCAGCATCTCCATGTCAAAGGAATCCTCTGCAATGGTGATACACTGGCCAAAGCGCAGTTTGCTGGTTTTCAACTCGATTTTTTGCTTGGACTGGGCATTCAGCTCCGGAGAATCCGACAGCCAAACGAAAATTGCCTCCGGCTGTTCGTCAAACGTGGTTCCATCTGCAAGGGTTGACCCGAAATAGATATCTTCAATTAGCCCAGCAGCAATAATGGTCTTTCCGGCTCCGGTGGGGGCCTGCAGGGAAACGACCTGTGTTTTCTTCCTGCGTCTATAATTATCCAGCGCATCGGAAATATCCACACGCAGATCCTTCACAGCTTTATCCTGAAAGGATATTAAATTTACTTTCATCTGCTGTTCCTCCCTGCGTTAATTCTAAAGTTGTCCAGATAATCCCGGTACAACTGATACGTTGTTTTGCCCTCCAGCGCCTGTGTCATGGAAACAAAGCTGGATTCATAATCGGTCACCAGATATATGACCTCTATTTCGGGGTGCTGCGCCAGTTTTTCTGTAAATGCTCCAAATCGGTTTTCGTCATTGAGGATTGCCATTTTATTTTCCGGCAGAATGAGCATATCGGGTACCCCTGCATCAATGGTGGGACATTTCCCAATGGAGCCCGCTTTCATCCATAGGAGAGAGAGCAGTTCTCTGAACTGCATACCGAGAGAGACCCTGGTCTTGTCCAGAAATCCAAGTTTGAAGAAGACTGCGTTTGCTTTGAAGCCATCTGCCATTGGCATTTCCTGCTCGCCAGTAGTGATGTAATTTCCTTTCAACGGATTACCGTTCACATCGTGCCCCTCAATGCTGCATACAGTGCGCGGCCACGTGACATAGCGGGCAATACCACGAGCTTCCCATTCCGGATCGCCCTGCTTAATTCCACGTGCCTCAAAGCCTCTGCGTTCCTCTGCGCTGATTTCGTTATTGGTGACCATAATGCAGCGGCGATTGCCGCCGTCCTCTGCGTTGAGGAGATTGACAGCGTGAAGGGTCGTCCCGCTACCGGCAAAGAAATCGACAACAAGGGCGTTGGGCTTATTAGCCACAACGAATCGAATTGTATCAAGTACGGCATACACCGATTTTGGAAAGGCAAAAGCATGCCCCGGTATAAGCGCCCGAAGCACATTTGACCCACCGGCGCCAGCGTTATGTGACCGTTGATTCCATACGGTTACAGGGTTTTTTATTCGCCCAACAGTCTTTGAAAATTGCAAAATGAGAGCGCCGTTCTCGTCTTTGCCCGTTATTTCGATTTCACCTCTCGCAATGCGTTCTTTTTCGGCTTTACGCAAATAGGAAACGGACCATCGATCTTTGCGCCGGTTATAAGCGCCAATGCGCACAGTTCCTTCAGACAGTCCATTTCTTGCAGTGTCAGCGCTGATCTGCCAGCATCCTTCAGTGTCATCACTATGAATAGGCCAGCAAGCCACTAATCCGGGTTCGGGAGGCATAATGGTGTCGCGACTACAATCCAATGGAATATAATCACCAACTGAATGAATACATTTCTTTTCAGGATCAATCCAAAATGGGTAAAACTGCTTAACACCATCCTGACGGCGAGCATTTGTGCCGCTACGAAGCAATCGTCTCCAAATGTCAATTTTCTTCCCTTCATCATTTTCAGGAGCATTTAGCATATCGTTGCCAGTTGGCGTTATAGAAGCGTCCCCAATAAAAACATAAAACAGATATTCTTCAGCCCTATAGAACTGTCCAGCTCTCGCTACTCCACTTTGATTTATTACAGAGGTGACCATCTGAATACCTGCTGTCGGGAACATTTCCTCCAGCAAGCAGCCGAGATGCAAATATTCCTTTTCATCAATGGTAACGATCAATACAGAATCATTAGGATTCAGCAAACGCTTTGCGATCTCCAAACGTTTCTGCATGAACGACAGCCATTTACTGTGGCGGTATTCATCTGTACCGTCCACATAATCGTTATTGTATTTCCAGTCTTTTGCGCCGGTGTTATAGGGCGGATCGATGTAGATACAATCCACTTTTCCCGCATACAGATATTCCAGAAGCTGCAGAGCATGGTAGTTATCTGCTTCAATCAGGGTGTGCCAAAGGTCACTGTCTGGGGTATTGCACACTTCGTCCAGCATCTGGAGACAGGGATAGATTGGGTCACCCAGTTCTGCCGTTGTCACAAGGTCATCAACCGGAAATTCTACCGCTTCATTCCCATTTCTCGGCAGGCAGAGAGCCTTCCCGCTCTCAATTTTCAAAACAGTATAAGTTTCGTTCGCCTTTCCCCTGCGAAGCGATACCTTTAGGCCCTTCCTGACCGGAATGTCATAGAGGGGCGTACACTCCGGAAGGTGTTCCTCAAAGACAAGGCCAAACTTCTTCTGCTTTACCAGTTTGTCTGCTGCTGCCTGGATCTGTGCCCGCAGCTCCGGATTCTCTATTTTTTGAATCAGTTCATTTAATGCTGCCATTTCTCCATCTCCCTATCCTTGTGCTGCAAGCAGCTTGTTCAGCGTTTCGCGTATCATGTCCAGTTTTGCCGGATTGTCTTTAATGAGCTTTGCTATGTCTGCCGGGATCTCGCTGCGGCACTCCGCTGCCAGATCGTATAACCGTTTACGCCGAATATCATCGGCACCAGTCTTTTCGTCCAGTACAGCTGCAATCTTATCCTGAAGCGCGGTTGGAGGGGGCGTGGCTGTCAGCAGATCGTAGAAGTACGGTTTTTTGATCCCAACTGCGGTATAAAACTCTTCCTGTGACATTTCTGCCTTTTTGATCTCTCCGACCAAATATTCACCAAATACCGTTTTCTGCCGGCGATTCATGCGCCCACCTCCTTTTCATGTTAGTATGTATGTTTACATACTAACATATCTATAAAATAAATCAAGGCCAATCAAAAGATTTTTTATTTTTCTCTCGATAGTTAGGGGCCGAAGACTTTTTTTGCAGGAGGGATAAACAAAATAAAACGCCGCTGTCTGCAAATCGCAGACAGCGGCGTTCATACATATCAGGTGCTTTTCCTTTGCAATTGTCGTAAGTTTATCGTAAATTCACGGCTGTATCTCCGGCAATTGCTTACGTCCCAATGGGTTCAGGCTATTGCTTAGTACATTCCGCCCATATCGGGAGCGGCGGGGGCGGCAGGAGCGGGAGGCTGGGGCTTGTCGGCCACCAGGGACTCAGTGGTCAGCAAAGTGCTGGCGATGGAGGCGGCGTTCTCCAGAGCGGAACGTGTCACCTTAGTAGGATCAACGATGCCGGCGGAGAGCATGTCGCAGTAGGTCTCTTTATAAGCGTCGAAGCCGTAGCCGGTCTTGCCGGACTCCTTGATCTTCTCCAGCACGACGGAGCCGTCAATGCCGGCATTCGCAGCAATCTGGCGCATGGGCTCGGCCAGAGCGCGGGCCACAATGTTTACGCCGGTCTTCTCGTCGCCCTCCAGCTCGGGGAGGAGCTTCTCCACGGCGGCGATGGCGTTGACGTAGGCGGTGCCGCCGCCGGCCACAATGCCCTCTTCCACAGCGGCGCGGGTGGCGTTCAGAGCGTCCTCGATGCGGAGCTTCTTCTCCTTCATCTCCACCTCGGTAGCGGCGCCGACGCGGACAATGGCCACGCCGCCGGACAGCTTGGCCAGGCGCTCCTGGAGCTTCTCGCGGTCGTAGTCGCTGGTGGTGGTCTCAATCTGGCTCTTGATCTGGTTGACCCTGGCCTTGATGGCGTCAGCGGAACCGGCGCCGTCCACAATAATGGTGTTCTCCTTGGAGACCTTCACCTGGCGGGCGCGGCCCAGCATATCCATGCTGGTCTCCTTGAGCTCATAGCCCATGTCGGAGGAGACCACGGTGCCGCCGGTGAGGACGGCGATGTCCTCCAGCATCTCCTTGCGGCGGTCGCCGAAGCCGGGGGCCTTGACGCACACCACGTTCAGAGTGCCGCGGAGCTTGTTGACAATCAGAGTGGACAGCGCGTCACCCTCCACGTCCTCCGCAACAATGAGGAGCTTCTTGCCATTCTGGATGATCTGCTCCAGAATGGGCAGGATCTCCTGGATGTTGGAGATCTTCTTATCCGTGATCAGGATGAGGGCGTCGTCCAGAACAGCCTCCATCTTCTCGGTGTCAGTGACCATATAAGGAGTAATATAGCCGCGGTCGAACTGCATGCCCTCTACGACCTCGCTGTAGGTCTCGGCGGTCTTGGACTCCTCCACGGTGATGACGCCGTCGTGGGAGACCTTCTCCATGGCCTCGGCGATGAGCTTGCCGATGACCTCGTCGCTGGAGGAGATGGCGCCGACGCGGGCGATATCGGCCGTGCCGTTGACGGGCTTGGAGTTCTTCTTGATCTCCTCAATGGCGGCGGCGGTGGCCTTGGCAATGCCCTTCTTCATGACCATGGGGTTGGCGCCGGCGGCCAGGTTCTTCAAGCCCTCGCGGATGATGGCCTGGGCCAGCAGGGTGGCGGTAGTCGTACCGTCGCCGGCCACGTCGTTGGTCTTGGTGGCGACTTCCTTTACCAGCTGAGCGCCCATGTTCTCAAAGGGATCCTCCAGCTCAATCTCCTTGGCGATGGTTACGCCGTCGTTGGTAATGAGGGGAGCGCCGAACTTCTTGTCCAGCACCACGTTGCGGCCCTTGGGGCCCATCGTAATCTTAACGGTATCGGCGAGCTGATTGACACCCCGCTCCAGAGCGTGACGGGCCTCCTCGCCGTAGCAGATAATCTTGGCCATAATTATTACCTCCAGTTATATTGAGATTGCAAATTGCACTATGTTATTCGACAATCGCGAGAATGTCACTCTGACGGACGATAGTATACTCCTCGCCGTCCACCTTGACCTCAGTGCCGGAATACTTGCTGGTAATGACCTTGTCGCCCTTCTTAACGGTCATGGTGATCTCCTTGCCGTCCACCAGTCCGCCGGGGCCTACCTCGATGACCTCTGCCACCTCGGGCTTCTCCTTGGCTGCCCCAGTCAGAATAATACCGCTCTTGGTCTTCTCCTCAGCCTCTACCAGCTTGATAACCACGCGATCTGCAAGGGGTTTGAGTTTCATGTTAGGTTCCTCCTTATATGTGTGATTTTTCTTGTTAACCATTCAGGGGTTAGCACTCATTTTATCAGAGTGCTAACACGCCTATTATAATAAACGCTGTTTCCAATTTGCGCAAGTCCTGATTTTTAAATATTCTGTGAATTTTTTTAAAAAACCATTTAATAAGTCAAAACAGCTCCCGCAAACTAGCGGAAGCTGCTTTTTTCTTTTGTTTTCTTTTGTTTTTCATTTTTCTTCACAGGGCTCTAAATTTCACAGTCCCTGTTTGCTCTAAAGAATCTTCTCCTTTTTAGCAGACGCTCTGATGGAGAGCTCATACATACACCTGTCCGCTCCCCCTTTTGAAACTCTGCCGCAGCGCGGGGCGGCGCATGATGCGCCCCTGCACTTCCTCCTTACGGCAGAAGCGTATCCGGCGCACTGAGCGAGTTGCCGCTTCCCCACAGGATAATGCGCTGTTCCGCCCGGGCCATACGGGCCGCAATGGCCGCCACCTCAGCGCGGGTAATCGTAGCCTCTGGCCGGAAGGTCAGGCTGCTGTCCACACCGGAAAGAATGCCGGCTGCATACAGGCGGTAAATCTCGTCGGCCCCTCCGCTCTGCGCCGATACATCGGGTACTGCCGCCTTGACCCGGTCCAGACTGTTGATCTGGGGCAGCTCCTTGGCCAGCGTGGTGGCTCCAAAAATCCGGGCCATCTCCCGGCGGGTAACAGGACTGGAATACTCATAATCTCCAGCTTTGATGATGCCGCAGGCAATACAGTAATCCACAGCCGGCTGATACCATACGGGATTCTCATTATTTTTCAGATGGAAATCGTCTCCCCGATAGCGGCTCTCCAGGTTTGCGGCCAGCTGAAGCGCCTCAGCCACCGTAAGCGTGGCGTCAGGCGCAAAGCGGTTGCTGCCCACTCCGGATACCAGTCCCACATTGTAAGCCACGTTGACCCAGACTGCATACCAATCTCTCGGGCTCACGTCGGTAAAAGAGGGCTTCAGCCCCCGCGTCAGGGGAAATTGAGAAGAGGGAACCTCTTTTTCCTGCAGCAGGGAAGGAAAGTCAAAGACCGGTATCGCAGTCTTCTCCGCTCCCTGGTAGAGATTCAGGACCTCTACGCCGCCCTGCTCCACAACCTCGGCCTTGTCATAGACAAAGTCGTACACCACATTGGTGGTCCCCCCCTGCTCATCAGTCAGCGGCAGTATACTCACTACGCCCCACTTTATACCCTTTTGGGCGATGTAAACGCCGGAGTTGATATGAAACAGGCTGTCATACTCGGGCCGAATGAGGTAACGCCCATCCTGCCGGATAACGCCCAGCTTACTCCCCAGCTTGACCTGGGCCATGCCCAGCGAGAAGTCCAGCGCCGATGAGTACTGGATGGGAATGACAATCTGTCTTGCCGGGTTGGCATAGCCCCACTTTCCGTCCTTCTTTACGGCGGCCAAGCCGTTTCCGTCCTTTTCCGCCAGAGCCAGCCCCTCGCTGTATCCCCAGATAGTCACGCCTGCCGCTGCGGCAGCCCCTGGAAGGAGCCCCGCCGCCAGGGCTGCGCACAGCAGCAGCCCTCCCAATCTTATTCCAATTCCAACTGCTCTTTTTTTCATATACAGAATCCTCATTCCAAGCCCGGCCCGTATCTTCCTACTTTCCATACAGGAACAGATCGCATTTGATCATTCCGTTATAGAGTTTGCGTTTCCGATCCGCCTGCCGGCCGAAGGTCCGCTCAAACTCCGTGTGGGAGGAGAGTACCGCTGACCTCCAGCCGGGAGGCAGTCCCCGCACCGCCGCGCCGAATGCGCGGTACAAGTCCTCGGCTTCCCGCTTTTCCATGATGCGCTCTCCGTAGGGCGGATTGGTGACCACCCGTCCAAAGGGCTCGTCCCGGTGAAATTTTGCGGCGTCGGCCACCTCGAACCGGATGATGTCCTCCACCTCGGCCTTCCCGGCGTTGCTGCGGGCGATTTCCACTGCCCTGGGGTCTATATCGCCCCCCCAGATTTCATATGTCCCGTCAAACTCCCTGTCCATGGCCTCTCCGGCCGCCTCCATCCACACTTTGGAGGGAAGCCATTCCCACCGCTGAGCAGAAAAGGATCGGTTTAAACCGGGCGCCCGGTTCCGGGCGATCAGGGCGGCCTCGATGGCGATGGTGCCGGAACCGCAGAAGGGGTCGCAGAAGGGATCTCTCCCCCGGTAGCGGGAGAGGAGCACCATCGCCGCAGCCAGAGTCTCCCGCAGAGGCGCCTCCACCCCAACAGCGCGGTATCCCCGCTTATGGAGCCCGGCGCCTGAGGTGTCCAGCATCAGGGTGGCTGTATCCTTCATAATAGAGAACTGAACCTGATGCACAGGCCCATTTTCCGGCAGGGTATTCAGTCCGTAGTGCGCACCCAAGCGGGTGGCCACAGCCTTCTTAATGACCGCCTGACAGGCCGGCACGGAATGGAGCGCGGAGTGGAGCGCATATCCCTTCACTGGAAAAGCTCCGTGCTTGGGCACAAAATGCTCCCAGGGCAAGGCCCGTGTTCCCTCAAAGAGTGCGTCAAAATCTGCCGCGGGAAATTGCCCCAGCACCAGAAGCACCCGTTCTCCGGTACGCAGATTCAGATTGACCCTGGGAATATCGGCAGGGGAAGCAGTACACCGTACCCCTCCATTTTCAGCCCGGACACCGGGCAACTCCAGACGGCGCAGTTCGTCAGCGCACAGCCCCTCCAGGCCAAAAAGTGTGGGAATCGCTAGCTCCAGGTGTTCCATGCGGCTCTCCAATCCATAAGCGGAAAATTTAATACGAACAGTATAGCTTATTTTTCATCATTTGGCAAATCCTTTTAGCCCCCGTTCGGGTTCCTTTCAGGAATTTTACTTTTCTTTTTCCCCCAAGTGTGATAGGATATCATCAAAAGGAGGGATGCCGTCTATGAACCCCAGCATTGCGTGGCTGATCGCCTTGGTCGTCTTCTGTGTTCTGGAAGCGGCTACCATTGGCCTGGTATCCATCTGGTTTGCCGCCGGGGCGCTGATCGCCCTTTTCGTCTCATTTTTTACCGGCAACATCTGGATTCAGTTCGCCGTGTTTCTGGCGGTCTCTTTTCTCTGCCTGCTTGCGGTGCGTCCCATGGCCCGCAAGTACATCACCCCCCGCCGCCAAGCCACCAACGCCGACCGCGTCATCGGCGCGGAGGGTATGGTCCTGGAGGACATCAACAACCTGAAAGCCCGGGGACAGGTTAAGGTCCAGGGCAGTATCTGGACCGCCCGAACGGAGGACGACCGTCCTATCCCCAAGGACACTACGGTGCGGGTTCTGCGCATTGAAGGCGTAAAGCTCATCGTCGCGCCGCTGCAGGAAGCTGGAAAAGGAGGAATTTAGTCATGCCGCCTATTACCCCTATTATTATTATCATCCTTGTCATCATTGTCCTGCTCATCCTGGCCACCAACATCAAGGTAGTCCAGCAGTCCAAAGCCTATGTGGTGGAGCGCTTGGGCGCCTTCCACTCCGTCTGGGGCGTCGGTATCCACTTCAAAGTTCCCTTTATTGAGAAGGTGGCCAAGGCCGTCTCGCTCAAGGAGCAGGTGGTGGACTTTGCCCCCCAGCCTGTGATTACCAAGGACAACGTCACCATGCAGATCGATACGGTGCTCTATTTCCAGATCACCGATCCCAAGCTCTATACCTACGGTGTGGAGCACCCTATGTCTGCCATTGAGAACCTCACCGCCACGACGCTGCGCAACATTATCGGCGACTTGGAACTGGATCAGTCGCTCACCAGCCGCGACATTATCAACTCCAAAATGCGGGCCATTCTGGACGAGGCCACTGATCCATGGGGCATCAAGGTAAACCGTGTCGAGCTGAAAAACATCATTCCGCCTCGTGAGATTCAGGATGCGATGGAGAAACAGATGAAGGCCGAGCGCGAGCGCCGTGAGGCCATCCTCCAGGCGGAAGGCCAAAAGCAGAGCCAGATCCTGGTGGCCGAGGGCGAGAAACAGTCTGTTATCCTCCGGGCCGACGCTGCAAAGCAGGCCGCCATTATGAAGGCCGAGGGCGAGGCGGAGGCCATCATGAAGGTCCAGCAGGCCACTGCCGAAGCCTTGAAGCTGCTGAATGCCGCCAACCCTAACGAGCAGGTGGTAAAAATCAAGGCCTTAGAGGCCTTTCAGGCCGCTGCTGACGGCAAAGCCACCAAAATTATTATTCCCAGTGAGATTCAAGGTCTGGCCGGCCTGTGTGCCAGCGCCAAAGCCGTCTTTGACGGTGTAGAGCCCAACAAGCCGGCCTCTCCTGCCGGAAAATAACAGCTGGCCTTAACTGCTCTTCTTACCTGCCATTCGCCGTGTTAAGTGCGGCGGGTGGCAGGTTTTTGTATCATATTTCAAATTTGTAACGTTTTATGATTGCTTTTTGTTATACATATCAAAAACATCTTTCATTTTCCCCTCTTCCATGTTATAATAAAGGTACTATCATTTGGAAGAGTGGGTGATGCAGTGTTCGATTTCGACAGGATCTGGGACCGGACTCAGATAGACAACAACAAGTGGCGGGCCTGTACCAACGGTGAAATTCCAATGTGGGTAGCCGATATGGACTTTGCCGCGCCCGCCCCGATTTTGGACGCCCTGAAAGCACGTCTGGAGCATCCCTTTTTCGGCTATGATTCCGTCTCTGTTGATGCCCTGAAAACAGTGGCTGAACACTATCGGAACACCTATGGCTGCCGTGTGGAGGACGACTGGTTTGTGCTGATCCCCTCAGTGATGCCGGGCGTCAATATGGGCTGTATGGCGGCCGGAGGCGGCATTATGTACTGTACCCCGATGTACATGCACATCCGCCGGGTAGGAAAAGAGACCGGCCTGCCTGTCACTGAAGTGCCCATGCAGTGCCGGAGCGGCCGGTATGAGTTGGATTTTGAGGCGATGGAGCGGGCGGTTACTCCGGAGACCAGGAGTTTTATTCTCTGCAGCCCTCACAATCCAGTGGGCAGAGTATTTGACAGGGACGAGCTTACCGATCTGATTTCCTTCTGCAGGCGCCACCATCTTACGCTCATCTCCGATGAAATCCACTGTGAACTGACGCTGGACGGCGCCCATATCCCCCTGTTTTCCGCCTGTGACGATGCTCTGAAGGGAACCGTTACTGTCAGCAGCAATGCTAAGATCTGTAATATTCCCCGCATTCCCATCGGCTTTGCCATCATACCGGACCCGGAGCTGCGGGCTCGATATCGGGCCTGCGGGTATGGCCTTTTCGGCCGCGGGGCCACGCTCAATGGCCTTGCCCTGGAAAAAGCCTATGACGGCTCCTGCGCCGCCTGGAAAGACGCCCTGCGGAACTACCTGAGGGGCAACCGGGATTACACGGAAGGGCGGATAGCCGCCATGCCAGGCCTGTCCGCAGGCCATGCAGAAGGCACCTATTTCACCTGGATCGACTGCTCCGCTCTTGGCCTGGATGACCCCTGTGCCTATTTTAAGGAGGAGGCCAAGGTTATCCTCAGTCCTGGCGCCGCCTTCGGCAACGGGCAGTTTGTCCGTCTCAACTTTGCCTGTCCCCGCGCTCAGCTGAAGGAGGCCCTTGATCGGATAGAGACCGCCGTCCATGCGGTTCAGAGGAGGTTATAATTATGAAAGAGAGCTCCTGCGCCAGTTGTCCCTTTCAGGATTCTGACCGGATCTGCCGGAGCAAGGATCAGGCCCATGCACGTTATCCCGAGGGCTGTCCCACTGTCTGCCGCTCTGAAACCATTGAGAAATCCAAGGCGGCCTATAACAGCGATCCGGTTGTCCGCCAGTTTGCCCTGAACGCCGCACGACAGGAGGGGTCTTGCTATCTCCCCGGTCCCAATCCGCGCGGCCCCTCGCCCCAGGCGTTCAAGCCCCGGGTACAGGAGACCGCAGAATTCTGCCTTAGAATGGGTTACCGCAAGATTGGGCTCGCCTTCTGCGGCGCAGTCCACCACGAGGGCGCCACACTGCAGAAAATTCTGACGGCCTATGGTTTGGATGTGGTGTCCGTTATGTGTAAAAACGGCGGCATCCCAAAAGAGTACTTAGGCATAACTGAGGAGGAAAAAAACTGCCCCGGCCGGTATGAAGTGATGTGCAATCCCATCGGTCAGGCCATGATTCTCAACGAGGCGGGAACTGAGTTCAATCTGGTTCTTGGCCTGTGTGTAGGGCATGACTCTCTGTTTATGAAATACAGCGATGCCCTGTGCACCGTGGTAGCCGCCAAGGACCGGGTATTGGGCCATAATCCCATGTCCGCTCTCTGGGCGGACAACTACAAGCGGTATCTTCTGAAGGGCGGAAAGTAAGCGCCAAAGAATATTATTTTTGCGGACAGCACAATCCCCCCAGGCGG
>ERZ773258.1615-NODE-1615-length-16997-cov-3.606540_pt1 | contig 16997 bp, 13 predicted proteins | sample MGYA00511962_ERZ773258 | MGnify/ENA primary metagenome ERZ773258 (study PRJEB29015, sample SAMEA2737755) | human gut metagenome | biome: human gut; feature: human-associated habitat; material: faeces | place: China | collected 2012 ... | reverse complement strand
TCTTTTTGTGATATACTCTTGCTATATTTTTGCAGTGCTGCGCCCCCAGTGCGGGCGCGTCTCCGGCAGCCCCCCATATTTCTTTTTCCGGCCCAAAAGGAGCGGCCCGGGTCCCCAAAAGAAAAGGGCCGGGAGACGGCGGCCAAGCTGAACAAAACAGAGGATGATACCATGATACGCATACAAAATCTCTCCCTTCCCATCGGTTTTACGCCGGAGCAACTCCGGAAGCGGGCGGCACGGGCTCTGGGCGTGCACCCCGGCCAACTCGGGGAGGTTACCCTGGTCCGTCAGTCTATTGATGCACGCCGAAAGAACGACCTGCACTGCGTCTGTGCCGTCCACGTAAGTACAGACGGGGAAGAAGCCCTCGTTCGCCGCGCCCAAAATCCCAATGCCTCCCTCTTCGTACCTGTACCCTATGCCTTTCCTCCCGTACGCCGCCGCTCCTCTCTCCTCCCCGTGGTGACAGGTATGGGACCTGCCGGGCTCTTCGCCGCCCTCTATCTGGCCCGCAGCGGCATTCCCTCCATCATTCTGGAGCGGGGACGGCCGGTGGAGGAGCGTACCGGCCATGTGGAGCATTTCTGGGCTACAGGGGAGCTGAACATCGCTTCCAACGTCCAGTTCGGCGAGGGCGGGGCGGGGACCTTTTCTGACGGCAAGCTTACCACCGGCATCCACGATCCCCGTATCGGAACCGTGTTGGAATCACTGGCCGCCGCCGGCGCTCCCAATGATATTCTCTACCAGCACAAGCCCCATATCGGCACCGACATTCTCCGAACGGTTGTGGCTCATATCCGCGCCGAGCTGATCGCCCTGGGGTGTGAGGTCCGCTTCTCTCACAGGCTGGCAGGCCTCTCCCTGCGTGATGGATCTGTCTCAGCGCTGACAGTGGAGGGCCCGCAGGGCGCCTATGATCTCCCCTGCGATACCCTGGTGCTGGCTCCTGGCCATTCGGCCCGTGACACCTTTCGGATGCTCTTCGCCGCCGGGGTCCCCATGGCCCCCAAGCCCTTTGCCATAGGGGTTCGCATTGAGCACCGGCAGGCCTCCGTCTCGGAAGCGCAGTTCGGCCCCCGCTGGAGCGAGTTCCCCGCCGCCGATTACAAGCTCTCCTGCCATCTCCCCAACGGGCGGTCGGCCTTCTCCTTCTGCGTCTGTCCCGGCGGACAGGTCGTGGCCGCCGCGTCGGAGCCCGGCCTACTGGTCACCAACGGGATGAGTCTCCGGGCCAGAGACGGCGAAAACATCAACGGAGGGTTTTTAGCCGGTGTTGCCCCCGCCGACTTCGGCTCGGCTCACCCTCTGGCCGGTATGGAATTTCAAGCCTGCTGGGAGAAAGCCTCCTTTACCCTGGGCGGCGGCGGCTTCAGGGCCCCTGCCCAGACGGTGGGAGACCTTTTGGCCGGACGCCCCTCCCGCTCGCTGGGAAACACAGTAACCCCCACCTACCGTCCCGGCGTCACCCCCGCCAACCTGGAGGCGTGCCTCCCCGCTTTTGTCACCGAGACGCTCCGGGCCGCCCTCCCCGTCTTCGGAAGAAAGCTCCGCGGGTTTGACGCCCCCGACGCAATCCTCACCGGCGTGGAGACCCGTTCATCCTCTCCTGTACGGATTCTCAGAGGCGAGGACTTCCAGTCCCCCGTCCGGGGCCTCTATCCCTGCGGCGAGGGCGCCGGATATGCAGGAGGAATTATGAGCGCCGCCGTAGACGGCATTCGGGTGGCTGAGGCCATCGCGGGGCAGCATCCGCATGCTGTTTCAGGCTGCGGTTAGGGCTTGTTTGAAAATTGGCGATGTGCCCAGCGGCGAGGGATTTTGGTCCGCTGGCAAGCAATTTTTTCGCCGGAATCCTGACGGATTTCAAGGAAAAATTGCGCCCTCCAGCGGTCAAAAGGCCTGCCGGTTGGGCATGTTGACATGTTTCAAACAAGCCCTAGGCAGTTTTCGCTTTTATGCATATCGGCGGAAGCGTCTCTGTGCCGCAGTACCCATATGCCCCATTCTCTGCCTGTCGTATAGGCTTACAGCTATGGACGATAGTTAATTACGTATTTTTCGACGCCGCAATTTTGTGCTATATTGAGATACGAAAAGGGAGATACGCGCCGGTAACGAAACGGCTACCTGCGTACCCCCCTTTCAGGTATTTTGTTGAAGAGTGGCTGTTAGAGCTGGTTGACTTCCCTCACCCTGCAGCAGGCCACAAAGTGGTTGGGCCGGATCTCCTCCAGCTTCTGGGGCTCCCTACAGGCCTCGGTGGCGTGAGGACAGCGGGCGGCAAAGCGGCAGCCGGGAGGCGGGTCGATGGGGGAGGTTATCTCTCCCTTCAGAAGGATCCGCTCCTTCTTGTGGTGGATGTCAATGGACGGGATGGCGGACAGCAGCGCCTTGGAATACGGGTGCAGCTGGTGCTTGAACAGCTCCTTCGACGGGCTTGTCTCTACCGGCTGACCCAGATACATCACCGTGATGTCGTCCGAGATGTGCCGCACCACAGACAGGTCGTGGGTCACGAACATGTACGTCAATCCAAACTCGTCCTGCAGGTCCATCAGCAGGTTCAGGATCTGCGCCTGAATGGACACGTCCAGCGCCGACACAGGCTCGTCACACACCACAAACTTCGGGCCCAGCGCCAGCGCACGGCCGATGCCGACGCGCTGACGGCGCCCGCCGTCCAGCTCGTGGGGATAGGCGTTGCGCAGCCGCTTTTCGATGCCCACCAGGTCCATCAGCCGGGTAGTCTCCTTCTCCAGTTCCTCCTTGCTGTGGAACTTTCCGGACAGCTTCAGCGGCTCCTGAATGGTGGACTTGACCGTTATTCTCGGGTTCAGAGACGAATACGGGTCCTGGAAGATGATCTGCATCTTCTCGCGCAGCTTCTTCAGCTCCGCAGGAGTCACATGCGTGACGTCCTTCCCCTCAAACAGAAGCTCGCCGTCCGTGCTCTCCAGAAGGTGGATCAGCGTCCGCCCCAGTGTGGACTTCCCGCACCCGGACTCGCCTACCACGCCCATGGTACGGCCTGCCTCAATCTTCATGGACACGTCGTCCACCGCGTGTACCGTCCCCTTGGCCGACTTGAAATATTTCTTCAGATGTCTCGCTTCGATCAGTGCGCTCATGCTTTCGCCTCCCTCTTCGCCTTATCGGGCTTGCAGCACCGGGTGTAATGGCCCGGCTCTACTTCCGTCAGCTCGATGTGGCCGTGCTGCAGGCACTCCTCTGTGAAGTACGGGCAGCGGGGGCTGAAGGAGCAGCACTCCGGCAGATTCCGCGGGTCGGGGGGCAGGCCGTGGATGGGGCTCAGCCGCTCCACGTCCTTGTTCAGGTCGGGCAGCGCCCCGATCAGGCCGTTGGTATACGGGTGGTTCGGGTTGTCAAAGAGCTGCTCCTTGCTCGCATACTCTATGACCTCTCCGGCATAGATTACCGCCACGTCGTCGCTCACTTCCGCCACTACTCCAAGGTCGTGGCTGATCATGATCATGGCTGTGTTGAACTTGTCCCGCAGGTCCTTGATCATATCCAGCACCTGCGCCTGGATTGTAACGTCCAGCGCCGTTGTGGGCTCGTCAGCCAGCAGCAGCTCCGGCGAGCACGCCAGTGCCAGCGCGATCACCACCCGCTGCTTCATCCCGCCCGAGAACTGGTGTGGATACTCTCCCGCGCGGTCGTCGCTGATGCCCACCATATTCAACATGTCGCAAGCGCGGTTGTACGCCTCTGCATGGCTCAGCTTCTTCTCATGCTGCCGGATGCCCTCTACGATCTGATCCACCACCCGCTTGACAGGGTTCAGCGCCGTCATCGGGTCCTGGAAGATCATCGAGATTTTATTCCCGCGGTACTTGCGCATTTCGTTTTCTTTCAGCTTCAGGATGTCCTGTCCCTCTACAAAGATCTCGCCATTGGTTATCTTGGCGGGGGGATCGGGCAGGACACGCAGGATAGCCTTCGCTATCGAAGTCTTGCCTGCTCCGGTCTCTCCTACGAGCGCCAGGGTTTTCCCCCGCTGGATATCGAAGGAGACGCCATTGACGGCGTGGACCACCTTGCCCTCCATCGTGTACTCCACGACGAGATCCCGCACGGACAAAAAGGGCATCTGGCCGGTTGTCTTCTCTTCGCTCATGGTATCTATCTCCAATTACTATTTATTCAGCTTCGGGTCCAGCGTATCGCGGAGCGCGTCGCCCAGCAGGTTAAAGGACATAACAGTGCCCATAATGAAGATGCCGGGGAACAGCATCTGCGTGGGATACTGACGCACAACCAGACGGGCGTCCGACAGCATCGCGCCCCACTCCGGGGTCGGGGGCTGTACGCCCAGGCCGATGTAGCTCAGCGTGGAGGCCACAATCAGGCCGTTGGCCATTGCCAGGGAGCAGTGGACGATAAAGGGAGTGATGGAGTTAGGGATGACATGGCGGAAAATGATACGGGCCTTCGAGCAGTTGATGGACTCGGCCGCCTCTACATACTCCAGTCCCCGCACAGACAGAATTTGAGCCCGGATGGTACGGGCAAAGTTGGGAATGCCGCCAATGCCTACCGCAAACACGGTCTGGAACAGGCCCGGGCCCAACACGGTGGACACGATAACAGCCAGCAGAACCTGAGGAATAGAGTGGAAAATGTCCAGGAAGCGCATGATCAGCATGTCTGCCTTCCCGCCGAAGAAGCCGGCGATGGCGCCCAGCACCAGACCGCCTCCTGCGGAGATACCTACGGAAATAATGCCGATGGGCAGGGAGTAGCGCCCGCCGTACAGCACACGGGCAAAGATATCGCGCCCCATCGAATCGGTGCCGAACCAGTGGTCCGCCGAAGGCAGAAGGTTCGGCAGGTCGCCCAGCTGGCTATACGAATACTTCGTAAACAGCGGAGAGACTATCGAGAGAACTGCCAGGATTACCAGAACGGAAAAGCCGACCACGGCCTCCTTGCGCCGGAGCATCTTCTTGATGAAAACCAGAAATTGATTTTCCTTCTTACGCTCCTCATCCTCCAGCAGGAGGTCCGCCGTGGTGTTGATTGCGTTAGTTTGCACGTTTCTTCCTCCCTGCCTTGCTTTCGTACTGCGCCTTGATGCGGGGATCCACATAGGCATAAATCACGTCGACAACCAGCATGATAATGGCGAAGGTAATGGCGGAGAAAATGACCGAACCCTGTACCGCGCCGTAGTCACGCTTGTTGATGGCATTGACCATGTAAGTCCCCAGGCCGGGGATGGAGAACACGTTCTCGATGACGATGGCGCCGGCCAGCTGCTTGCTGAACTGGGTTCCGGCATAGGTGATGATGGGGATCAGGGAGTTGGGAAGAATATGGCCCCACAGCACCTTGCGCTCCGACACGCCCTTGGAACGGGCCGTCGTCACATAGTCCGCACGGATACACTCCAGCACGCTGGATCGCGTCTGCCGCGCAAAGCCAGCCACGCCGGCGAAACAGTTTGAGATGGCCGGTAATATGTAGTACTCTATACCGCCTATGCCGAAGGACGGCAGCAGCTGCAGCTGCACCGAGAATAGAAGCACCAGCAGAATGGCCAGCCAGAATGGAGGCATCGACACACCCACGATGGCGACTATCATGGACGCCCGGTCTCCCAGCGAATTGTGGTGGGTGGCCGCCAGTATGCCCAGCGGAACACCGATGCCTACCGAGAGCACCATACTCGCTACAGCCAAAATGATGGTTCGCGGAAAGCGAGTCAAAAGGTCTGCCGTTACCGAGGTTCCGGTCTGGTAGGAGGACCCCAGGTCAAACCGGAAGAATCCCCCGCTGGCGTAATGCCAGAGGCGCTCCAGATACCCGCCGTTCAGTCCAAGCATCTCCCGCGCCATCTCCATCTCTTCCTGGGTCGCTCCCGGCATCATCAGTGCTACTGGATCGCCGGGAACGAAGAACATTACCGTAAAAATCAAGATCGTTACGCCCACGACGATTGGGATCATCCATATCAGGCGCTTGACAATATATCTACCCATATATTACCTCTGTATCTTGAAACCGTGGCATACAGGCGGCCAGGGCGGCTACCCATACGCCACGGTTTCATTCATTTTACCTCTCGGCCATGGCTCTTTGGAACAAGGCCACACAGCCTTCAGTTGTCATTGAGAGTGATTGGCTATTTAGTTAAAGGTACAGGCATTGGGAACCAGGACGTTCCAGGGATGCTGGAAGACCTCGATACCCTCGCGGCCCACGGCATAGACCTGGTCGACATACAGGCCGTAGGCAATGGCATTGTCCTTGACGTAGTCGTGCAGGGCGTCCACTGTCTCAGCGCTGTGGGTGGACACGTCGTGGGCGGCCTCCAGCAGGGCCTCCAGCTCGTCGTCCACGATGAAGTTCTTGGCGCCGACGCCGTCCTTGTTGCGAAGCATATAACCGTCATAGATGTTGGAGATATAGGCCTCGGTGCCCTGCTTCATGATGCTGATATCCCACTGGGTGGGGTCGTACTGATAGTCGGAGAACATGGCGTCGTCCAGGGCCAGCAGCTCTACCTCCAGGCCCAGTTCCATCAGCTGAGACTGGATGACAACTGCGGCGTCCTTGCGCTGCTGGTCGCACAGCAGGCGGATGTGGAGCGCGGAGCCGGTGGCGGGATCCTTGCCGCCAGGATAGCCGGCCTCCTCCAGCAGTGCCTTGGCCTTCTCAAGATCGTAATTGTAGTAATCTTCATTCAGCCATTCCTGATTGAAGTCGCCGCAGCCGGGGAATGTCAGATCGTAGCAGGGCTCGGCAAAGCCGCCGCGGGCGATATTGCAGATAGCCTGGGTGTCAATGCCGTAGCAGATGGCCTGGCGCAGGGCCAGATTGTCGCGGAAGATATCGCCATTGGAGTCCTCAGCCATATTGAACAGCAGGCTGACGGGCTGGCTGCTCAGGCTGGAGGCTGCGCTGTAGCCGTCCACGACAGTGCCGTCGGCGTTGATAAAGTAACCCAACTCAGAGGTGCCCACCGTGGTGATAAGGTCGACCTCGCCCATCTGCAGAGCGATGGTGGCCTGGTTGCCCTCGGTGATGATGTTGTAGGTCATCTTCTCGACGGGCTGCTGGGCATAAATGCTGCGCAGGCTCTCGTCGGTCTGCCAGTAGTTGGCATTCTTCTCAATGGTGTAGTAGGAGCCGTTGACGCACTCGGTCACCTGATAGGCGGCGGTGGTGATGGGGGTAGTGTTCATGGTGGACTCGTTCTCGGTATAGGTCTTCTCGGAGACGATGGGCACCTGGCACATCAGATACTCCAGAACGCCTACCAGGGAACTGGTCACCTTGATCTCCACCTTGTAGTCCTCAATAGCGGTGCAGGACTCCAGATAGCGGGTAATGCGGGTCCAGTTTCCGTTGTCCCGCATGGTGTTGAAGCAGAATGCCACGTCGCTGGCGGTGATGGGGTTGCCAATGGCGTCCACCACATAGTCATAAATCTCAATCTGATATGTAACGTCGTCAATCTGCTGGATGTCCTTGGCGATAACCCACTCCATCTCGTTCCAGGGGGTGCCGAACTCCTTAAACATGGCCAGATACTCATACACAAAGTAGCGCAGGTTGTTGCGGCCGGCGCTGCTGTAGGTGAAGGGGCCCATGTCGCCCATCGTGGTGGTCATGGCCACCTTCAGCTCAGTGGGCGCTCCGCCGCCGCTGGTCTCAGGGGCATCGGTGCTGGGAGTTCCGGTGTTGGTCTCGGGGGCGGGGGTTCCGGTACTGCCGCCCTGCTCTCCGCCGCCGCCGCAGGCCGCCAGAGCAAAGACCATCGCAAGAGCCAGAACTAATGCAAGAATCCGCTTTTTCATTTACCTTGTCTCCTCTCAAGTTTTTTTATATTCCAGCGCTTCCCTCCTTAGGAGAGCGCGAGAACACCAGGAAATGGAATACGGACCGGGTTCAATTCTCAAGGTTCCAACAAGTTATGGTGCACTTTCACCAAAAATTTACCCTGCAATTTGGGTACAGGCCCCGCCCCTGGCAAATGGTAGCAATTTAACCAACCGTTTGCGAGCCGGGTGCTTTTTCATTCGTAATGTTACACTAATCACGGAAACAGCGGAATCAACTTTAAATTCACGCATAGTCAACCAAAAGTTCACAATGTTTTTTCCATGGTTAACATCCAGAAAAAAGCAGTTCATGTAACAAATCTAGAAAATTCCCTATACCTTTTATAAATCCGCATTCTTCTGCAATTTTAAAAAGAAGAAAGGCGATTTTTTCTTGATTCCTATTAAAAACGATATGAATCCACATGTGCAATTCATATCGTTATTATATACAAAAATTTAGTTTAAATTTTGCCGTTTCACCCAGCCCGATGACAGAATCAACGCCCCCGTGCCATGTGGCACGGGGGCGTCAACCTCAGGTTACCGTCTTCGGAAAAGAAAGGTTGCCGCAAAAAATGCGGCCAGGTAGAGGGTAATGGAGGCGCCGGCAGAGGTCCCGATATAATAGGAGGTCATGAGCCCCGCCACGCCGGCCGCAACGGCACCGACCAGAGAGCAGAGATGGTACTGGCGCATATTGCGGGCCAGATTGCGCGCCATAGCCGCCGGAAGGACGAGCAGGGAATTGATGACCAGCAGCCCTACCCAGGTCATGGAAACCGTTACCACCACGGCGATGGCGGCCGAGAAAACCGCCTCCTGCCAAAAGACCCTGACTCCCCGGCTGTCGGCCAGGGCCGGGTGGACGCTGGAGAGCATCAGCTGGTTGAAGGAGCAGACCCAAAGTACCACAACGACACCCAGGATCGCGGCCAAAAGGGCGATTTTCCCCGGTTCCACACTGAGGATATCACCGATAAGAATACTGTTGAACTTGGTAAAGCTGCCGCCGTTCAGGGTGGCGATAAAAATACCCAGCGCCACGGCAGTGGAGGAAAAGACGCCGATAACCGTATCGCTGGCCATATTGGAGCGGCGGCGGACATAGGTAAAAAGCACCGCAAAGGCCAGAGCAAACAGCACCGCACACCACATGGGCTCTGCCAGGCCGCACAGGACGCCGATGGCGATACCGGTAAAGGCGGAGTGGCCCAGCGCGTCGGAGAAGAAGGACATGCGGTTGCTGACCACCATCGTGGAGAGCAGCCCGAACAGGGGCGATATGACCAGTACCGCCAGCAGAGCCGAGCGCATAAAGCCGTGGGAGGCCCACTCAAATGGGATCAGATCCATCAGGAGGTTCCATACAGCCATCAGCCTCTTCCCCCTTTTCCCAGCTCCAGATGAAAGACCGCTTTAAACTCGCCGCTGGCCAGGACCTCCTCGGGGGGGCCAGCCCGCAGGACGGTATTCTTGAGCAGGATCACCTTGTCGGCAAACTGTCCCAGCGTGGCAAAGTCGTGGGTGGAGAGAAAGATGGACAGGTCGTAGGTCCGCCGAATCTCATCCAGCATGTCCAGGAGCTGGCGCTCCCCGTCGATGTCGACGCCGGAGAGCGGTTCGTCCAGGATGAGAATGTGGGGCAGAGGCTCCAGCGCCAGAGCCAGGAGAACGCGCTGGAGCTCGCCGCCCGAGAGATCTCCCAGGCGCTTGTCCATCAGCCCCTCGCCGTGAACCCGCTCCAGGCAAGCCCGGATCCGCGTCCTCAGCCTCCTGGGGCTGGGCAGAAACACCGGCCAGTCCGAAACAGCGGCTGAAAAAAAGTCGAAGACGCTTACAGGATCTCCCCTGTCAAAGGCGGGAGATTGGGGCACATAGCCGATGAGAGGCCGGGTCTTATCCCCGCCCGCTCTCTGAAATTCGATGGTCCCCGTGTGGGGGAACTGCCCCAGTATGGCCTTAAACAGCGAGGATTTCCCTGCTCCGTTGGGGCCAATCAGAGCCACGATCTCCCCGCAGTGGAGATGAAAGGAGACGTCCTGCAGGATCTCAGCCCCTCCCATATCCACGCCCAGATGCTCCACCCGCAGACAGCACAGCCCCGCGCAGCCGCTCCCGCAGTTCTCATGCTTGTGTACGCTCATCCCAGGGCCTCCAGTATGGTGTCGATATTCCCGTTCATGGCGTCCACATAGGGCTGGATGCCGCCTCCCTCGCCGCTCATGATCAGATCCAGCTGCTTCACCGCCACCCCAGTCTCCCGGGCAATGGCCTGGGCGGTGGCGTCAGAACCGTTTTTCTCGGTGAAGATGGCGGGGATGTTGTAGGTCTCAATCAGCGCCACAATCTCCTTGATATCGGCGGCGGAGGCCTCGCTGCCCTCCTCCTCCTCAATGGCCTTCAACAGCTCCAGGCCGGTGGCCTGAGCGAAGTACTGGAAGCCGTCGTGGAAGGTGATGAGGGGCTTGCCTGCCAGCGCGTCCAGCTTGGCGGAGTCGAAGACCAATGCGTTGTCTGCGCTGCTGCTGTTCCGAAAATAATCCTCCTGGCGCTCGGGATCGATCTCGCCCAGGCCATTTCCGATGTTCTCCAGCATGAGGGCGGCGTTCTCCTCGCTCATCCAGATATGGGGATCGTACTCGGTATCGTGGTCATGCCCCTCATGTCCCTGGGCGGGGAGCAGTTCAATCCCCTCTGAGCAGTCAATGATCGCAGCGTCGGCATGCGCCAGGGCGTCGGACATGAAATCTTCCAGCCCAACGCCGTTCATCACAATCACATCCGCCCGCTCAATGGCTTTCATATCGTTGACGGTGAGGGTATAGTCATGCAGGCAGGAGGTCTGCTGATTGACCAGCAGGGAGACCTCCACTCCCTCCGCCTCCCCGGTCACCGCCGTGGTGAACAGGTACACCGGGTAGGTGGTGGCCAGAACGTGGAGGACGCCGTCCTCCTCGCCTTGGGAAGGTGGATTGCCCCCGGAGCAGGCGGAGAGCAGCAGCAGGCAGGCCAAGAGGCCCGCGAATCTTGTTTTCTTCACGGGTACACCTCGCAATGGACAGGATAGTGGTATTATAGACCAAAACACCGCTTTTGTAAAATGGGGATTTGCAGCCCGAGAGTGCTGCCGATTTGACATGAAAACACGCGGAGAGAGACACTCAGCTCGTGTTTTTTCCTCTGTTATCCCTCTCTCGCCGGAGTAAGCAGGCGCTTGTAATAGCCGTCCAGCTGGTAGAGGGGAGCGGCGGGGTTGTGTCCGGTCACCCGGTCCTTGGCAACCAGGGTGGTGGTCAGGCCCTCGGCATACTTATAAAACATGCTGTCATGCCCCACACACAGCCCCACCAGGATATTCAGGTCCGTACCTACCCGGTTGAGATGCTTAGCCTGGAGAATAGGGTTGCACATATTGGCACCCACCGCCTTGCAGTCCTCGTCGATGCCCACCAAGCTCTTGTCCGCCATACCGGCCTTGCAGGCGACCGAGTACACCTCAAAGCCGTTGGCCCGGAGGACGCGTGCCAACGCCCGGCTCTCCCGCAGCAGGCCCGCGCAGGTGGCGATACCGATTTTTTTGAAGCCCATGCGGCGGGCAAAATCCACCGTCTCCTCCACCCGGGTCAGCCGGCAGTATCCCTCATACTCGGTGCGGGCGGCGGCCTGGAGAACGCTCCGGTTTTCCTCCTGGTTGGCCACGGCCAGCGCCTCCTCCAGCTCACCCTCGGCCAGGGCGGCGGTGGTACAAAATTCCGGATAGTTTCCAGTGCCATTGATGCATCCGGCGCTTCCGCAGTCCACACAGGACAGGGCGCAGCGCTCCTCATGTTCCATTTTCGTTCGCCTCTTTACTTCCTGTCTTATTTAGCGTAGTAGTTGATTAGGCACCCGGCCAGCACGATATCACGCTCTTCGGCGGTCATACCGGTCAGCTTCAGTGTGACGGCGCTCTCGCTGTCCCCTTGGATCAGGGTGGCGGGCACCTCCTCCGCCCCCCTCTCCAAAGCGGCGCGGATGCCGGGGATCCACAGCCTGTCCCCCGGTTGGATATTTCGCTCCCTCAGGTTGTCGGCCGTAAAGGGCAACATGCCCCAGTTTACCACATTGGAGCGGTAGCGCTTGGTGGCATACTCCTCCGCCACGTTGGCGCAGCCTCCCAGCACCCGCTGGCAGGAAGCGGCCTGCTCCCGGGCGGAGCCGTCGCCGGGCTTAAGCGCCATGACAAAGGTCCCCAGCCCGGTGGTCTTGCCGTCGTGGCCCCGCAGGGCCGCGGCCACATCGGGATCGCCGGGGTTTTCACGGCGCCGGCGCTCCAGCGCCAGGACCGCCTTTGCACGGGGGACATACTGGGGATCCTTGCGGCTCAGTGCAAACTCGGCCAGCCGCAGGGGGTTGGAGCGATAGGACGAGGTCTCGCCTGAGGGGATGAGCTCGTCGGTGGTGGTCACCGGGTCATAGATGGCGGAGGCGGCGGTGAGCATCAGATTCTCAGGCAGGGCCACCTGTTCCGGCCAGTCGGCGATGTTGGGCCCAAAGACCAGCTCGGTCTCAGGCTGGGGCTTTCCTACCCCGAAGTAGACACGGGCCCTGTAGGAGCTGTCGTCGTAGGTATAGGGCTCCACGGGCGGATCGGCGGGACAGTCGGGCAGCTCGTCTGCGCCGGTGAGAATTCCGCCGTTGAAGGCTGTGGCCGCAATGGAGCGGGCGTCCATCAGGCCCACGTAAGAAACCTGCCCGTCGCCGGGCTTGGCTCCCTCCCGGTTGGGGAAGTTACGAGTGGAGTGCCGGATGGAGAAACCGCCGTTGGCAGGCGTGTCGCCTGCGCCGAAGCAGGGGCCGCAGAAGCAGGTCCGAATGGAGGCGCCGGCCGACATGAGGGCGGCGATATACCCCTTCCTGGTCAGCTCCTGCATAGCGGGCATGGAGCCCGGGTAGCAGGAGAGCCAGAAGGCATCGGACCCCAGGGTGTGGTTCCCCAAAATCTCGGCTACGCGCACCAGGTTTTGATAGGTGCCGCCGGAGCAGCCGGCCACCACTCCCTGATCCACCCGGAACTGGCCGTCCACAATCTTATTGCGCAGGGGGGCGGCGTTTTTCACCCCCAGCTGCTCCGCCGTATCCAGATCCACCTGATGGAGCAGGTCCTCCATGTTGGCCTTAAACTCCCGGATGGTATAGGCGTTGGAGGGGTGGAATGGCAGAGCAATCATGGGTTCCACCTTTCCAAGGTCGATCTCGATGAGCTCGTCATAGTAGGCCCCGTCCTCAGGAGACTGGGCCTTGAACTGATCGCCCCGGCCCAGCACCTGCATATGTTCCTTTACCGTGCCGTCGGTAGACCATACGGTGGACAGGCAGGTGGTCTCGGTGGACATACAGTCGATGCCGGAGCGGTAATCCATTGCCAGAGAGGCCACGCCAGGGCCAAAGAACTCCAGCACGGCGTTTTTCACCACGCCGTCCCGGAAGGTGGCGGCAATCAGATCCAGCGTCACATCCTGGGGACCCACACCGGGGCGCGGAGCGCCGGTCAGGTAGATGGCAATCACCCTCGGATAGGAGATGTCATAGGTCTTCTGCAGGAGCTGACGGGCCAGCTCGGGCCCCCCCTCGCCGATAGCCATAGTGCCGTAGGCTCCGTAGCGGGTATGGGAGTCGGACCCGAGGATCATGCGGCCTGGGGCGGCATAGCGCTCCCGCATGTAGGAGTGGATGACGGCCTGATGGGCCGGGACATACTCGCCGCCGTACTTCTTGCAGGCCGAGAGTCCGAAGAGATGGTCGTCCTCGTTGATGGTACCGCCCACGGCGCACAGGGAATTGTGGCAGTTGGTCAGTACGTAGGGCAGCGGGAACTCCTTGAGCCCGGAGGCCCGGGCCGTCTGTATAATGCCTACGTAGGTGATATCGTGAGAAGTAATGGCGTCGAATTTAATCTTCAGGCTGGCCATATCGCCGCTTGTGTTGTGGGCGGCCATAATCCGGTAGGCCATGGTGCCCTTCCTCGCCTCCTCCGGGGCGGGCAGCCCGGCCGCGGGGCCGTCCTGAGCGGGAATAAAAGCGCCGTTCCTGAAGTAAACGCCGCTGCGGGTTAATTTGATCATGGAACTCTCCCTCCGGTTACTTTTCAATGATGCTTTATTATACTAAATCAAGGGGCGAAACGCAAGGGGCAGGTTTTTCACTCTCCCGTCCCGCCCCCTTCCATAAAATTTATGTCAACCTTTTTCTCCTTCTCCATTGACGCAAATTGCGGAATACGGTAGAATAAAGTCACTTCTGTGTGTTGAGGAGCGCCCGACATGAAAAAGACCGTATCCTTGCTGCTGATCCTGGCTCTGCTGGCCTGTCTGCCGCCCGCTTGGGCCGCAGGTCCCGCCGGTTCCGTCACAGTCCGCTTTTATGACGAGGAGAGCGGGCAATATCAGCGTGACATCCAGACCGATGTGGTCCGTCTCACCCTGGACGGCAGCGCGCTGGACGGCCCTGTTCCCGCTATGGTGCAGTATGTAGACGGGGACGGCCGTACTCTGGTCCCGGTCCGGCTGGTCTCCGAGCATCTGGGCGCCCAAGTCATCTGGGTGGCCGGTACCCGGCAGGTTATCCTGCTGAAGGGCGCGGATACCATCGTGCTCACCCTGGGGTCCTCCAAGGCGGTATCCAACGGCCAGATTGTGGATCTGCCCGGCGGCGTCGCCGCCGGGGTGGTCAAGTACCAGGGGGTTGAAAACACAATGGTGCCGCTGCGCTTTGTCTCCGAGCAGTTGGGCGCCCAGATTCAGTGGGATCAGGACACCTTTACTGCCGCCATCACCGCCCCACGGGAGATCGTGCCGGAGCCGGATCCCTCCCCTGTACCGGAGCCCTCTCCTCTGCCCGACGTATCTCCCTCCCCCGGCGATCTGGGCCTGGTGACCAAAATTACCGCCGACGCCAATGCCCAGACGGTGGACATTCTCACCGACCACACGCCGGAATACAGGGTATTGGACCTGGGGGACCGCGTGGTGGTGGATGTATTGGGCTCGGTGCTCGCCTCTGGCTTTCCCGGTACCATCACGGTGGAAAACGATCTGATTACCACCGTGCGCTATGCCCAGCACTCTGAAGACGACCTGAGTTACGGCTATCCCCATACCGTCCGTGTGGTGCTGGACCTGCGGCACGGAGTTACGCTGAGCCACAACGTCAAGGTAGAGGCCCTCGCCTCCGGCATCCGCATCACCACCTACCTTCCCGACGAAGACCGGGACGAAATAGACTTTACCCCCTCCATCCCCATCGATCCCCACAAGTCCACTATCGTGCTGGACGCGGGGCACGGCGGCTCCCGGGACGGCGCCACGTATGAGGGTTACAAGGAGAAGGATATCAACCTCTCCGTGACCCGGAAGGTCCAGGCGCTCCTGCTGGCCCAGGGCTACAATGTCGTCATGACCCGCTCCGACGACAGCTATATGGACCTCTATGACCGGGCCGATATCGCCAACGCCGTGGACGCCGACATCTTTGTCTCCATCCACTCCAACGCCTCCGCCACCAACAAGGACTTCCAGGGCATCTTTACCTATTATCACCCCAGCAGCAACCGGGGCGCCAGACTGGCCCAGGCCATTCAAACGCCTTTGGCGCAGATCACGGGCGGTATAGACCGCGGCATTCTCAGCAACGACTACGTGGTACTGCGGGAAACCGACATGTGCGCGGCCCTGGTTGAGATGGGCTTTATGTCCAATCACGAGGAGCTCATGCGGCTCATTGACGACAGCTATCAGGACAAGCTGGCCCAGGGAATTGCCGAGGGTATCGTACGGTACCTCAACAGCTTGAGTTAGAACCTGATGCATCCCCGGACGGAGCAAACGCCCGGAGATGTACGAAAAAGCGGCGATACACCCGTCGGTGTATCGCCGCTTTTTTGCGTTTATGTAGCTGAATTAACCCTGGGAAATCGCGCCGGCGGGGCACTGGGCGGCACAGCTGCCGCAGTCGATGCAGGTGCCGGCATCGATCACATAGTGGTCATCGCCCTGAGAAATGGCGCCCACGGGGCACTCGCTCTCACAGGCTCCGCAGCTCACGCACTCACTGCCGATAACATAAGCCAATGGAAACACCTCCAATATCAAAACTACTCGTATTGTACCACATCTTTTTAAAATTGCAATGCTAAATTCCAGCTCATCCGGGTATATTTCCATACGGCGGGAAAAAATAGGGGCAAAGGAGGGGAGGTCTATGGATCGACCGCACAGCGCCTTCCGGATGGAAGCCGCCGGGAGCCTGACCCCGGCGCTGGAGGGAGCTCCCAGGAGTAAAATCCATCCCCGCACTACCAAAGAAAAGGGGCGCAATACCGATGAAGCCCGTAAAGCGAAAAAACCGGCTGTTCTTTTGGATCAAGAGTCCGAGACGAGGTGAGCGTTTGAACGAAACCAGATTTACCGACCGGGCCCAGACCGCCCTGCGTCTGGCCCAGGAGGCCAGCGCCGAGCTGGGGCACGGTTATGTAGGCAGCGAGCACCTGCTGCTCGGCTTGGCCCGGGAGGGCAAAGGCGTTGCCGCCACTGTGCTGAAAGGCGCTGGATTGGAAAGCGACGCCATCCGCGGCGCTATCGCGCGGCTGGTAGGTGTGGGGGCCCCCGGCGGCCTCCCCTCCCAGGGGCTGACGCCCCGCTGCAAAAAAATCATTGAACTGGCCCTGAACGAGGCTGCCCGGCTGGGACACCGGTACGTAGGCACCGAGCACCTGCTGATGGGCATCCTCCGGGAGGGAGATGGGGTGGCCGTCCGGGTACTGGCAGGGGCCGGAGCTGAACCCAGAAAGCTCTACGGCGACGTGGTTGCCGCCATGGGAGGCGAAGCGCAGCCTCCCTTCCGAATGCCGGGCGGCAGCGGCAAGCCCCGGAGCGAACGGGATTACCCCACCGGTGACAGCAAGCTGCTGGAGCAATTCTCCCGGGATCTGACCCGGCTGGCCGCCGGAGGCATGCTGGACCCGGTGGTAGGGCGTGACAAGGAGATCGCGCGGGTCATTCAAATCCTCTCCCGGCGGCAGAAGAACAATCCCGCCCTCATCGGTGAACCCGGCGTCGGCAAAACTGCCGTGGCCGAGGGGCTGGCCCGGCGGATGGTGGCCGG
>ERZ773258.1611-NODE-1611-length-17042-cov-2.789957_pt1 | contig 17042 bp, 16 predicted proteins | sample MGYA00511962_ERZ773258 | MGnify/ENA primary metagenome ERZ773258 (study PRJEB29015, sample SAMEA2737755) | human gut metagenome | biome: human gut; feature: human-associated habitat; material: faeces | place: China | collected 2012 ... | reverse complement strand
CATGGGGGATATGAATTAAAGCTGGAGATTAAGAAATATCTGGACGAGAAGGGAATCGAATATAAAGATTATGGATGTGACAGTCTGGCTTCTGTAGATTATCCGGTATATGCAAAGAAGGTTGCGCATGCAATTCTTGACGGGGAATGTGAGAAGGGAATCCTGATCTGCGGAACAGGTATTGGAATTTCTATTACAGCAAATAAGATTAAGGGAATCAGAGCTGCTGTCTGTACGGACTGTTTTACAGCAGAAGCAACCCGACTTCACAATGATGCCAATATTCTTGCTCTCGGCGGAAGAGTTGTAGGACCTGGTCTGGCAGTAAAAATCGTAGATACATTCTTAAACACACCATTCTCCAATGATGAGAGACATATCAGAAGAATTAATCAGATAGAGACGGAATAAATTTGAAAAAACAATATGGCCAGAGACTCGAAGATAAAGTGGGAATGTTCCCGGCTTTTCGGGCAGTCTCTGGCTGTCTTTGCAAGTAGGAGGGGTTAACGATGGATAAAAACTGCAAACGTACGGATTATTTATCATGGGATGAATATTTTATGGGAGTTGCCATGATGTCAGGAATGCGCTCAAAGGATCCGAATTCTCAGGTGGGAGCCTGTATCGTAAGTGAGGATAATAAGATTCTGTCTATGGGATATAACGGTTTTCCGAAAGGATGTTCAGATGATGAGTTTCCATGGGCGCGCGAGGGAGACGACCTGCATACAAAGTATTTTTATGTGACACACAGTGAATTGAACGCGATTCTTAATTACAGAGGCGGAAGCCTTGAAGGAGCGAAACTTTATGTTTCTCTTTTCCCTTGCAATGAATGTGCCAAGGCAATTATTCAGGCCGGGATTAAAACGATTGTTTATGACTGCGATAAATATGCGGACACTCCGGCAGTGATCGCGTCCAAGAGAATGCTGGATGCAGCGGGAGTTCGTTATTATAAATATAATCGGACAGGGAGAAAGATTACGATAGAAGTGTAATTTGGCTATGTTATTGAGAAAGGAGTGAACAGTAACGTAATTTGGCTCTTGACACGCTCTGTCATTTCGCATAAAATAAAACTAAATGCGAAATATTTACGGCGATGAAGAGAATAGTACATAAGGAGCAATCCCAGAGAGGAATCCATGTGGTGGAAGGATTCTGTGCGCAAGTTATGGAACCGGCCTCGGAGCCCCGTGCAATTGAAGTACGGCGTTTTTTCCTGCGTTATCGGAAGAAGAGCGAGCAGTGTGCAGGCATTTGGGCACAGTGCTAATTAGGGTGGTACCGCCGAAGCCTTTCGGTCCCTTGTGAGGGATGCTGGGCTTCTTTTTTTGTCCGCATTCCGCCGCGACTATATCCTGTAAAATGGAACAGCAGGAAAATGCGGGGATTTTTCGGAAGTTCCTGTAGCATAAAGTTCCTGACAGGATCAACACAATCACATAAAAAGGAGAAAAATCATGGCAAACAACAAGAAACTGGTAGAAGCCATCACATCTATGGAAGACGATTTCGCCCAGTGGTATACCGACGTTGTAAAGAAAGCTGAACTGTGCGGATATACCAGCGTTAAAGGCTGCATGGCAATCAAACCTGCAGGATATGCAATCTGGGAGAACATCCAGCATGAACTGGACAGAAGATTCAAAGAGACAGGTGTACAGAACGTATACATGCCAATCTTTATCCCGGAATCTCTTCTTCAGAAAGAGAAAGATCACGTAGAAGGATTCGCACCGGAAGTTGCATGGGTAACTCATGGCGGTCTGGATCCGCTTCAGGAGCGTCTGTGCGTACGTCCGACATCTGAGACATTATTCTGTGATTTCTATGCAAAAGAAATCCAGTCTCACAGAGATCTGCCAAAAGTATACAATCAGTGGTGTTCAGTAGTAAGATGGGAAAAGACAACACGTCCGTTCCTTCGTTCACGTGAGTTCTTATGGCAGGAAGGCCATACAGCTCATGCTACAGCTGAAGAAGCAGAAGAACGTACAATTCAGATGTTGAACCTCTATGCAGACTTCTGTGAAGAAGTACTTGCTATCCCGGTTATCAAGGGACAGAAGACAGAGAAAGAGAAATTCTCCGGTGCAGAGGCTACTTACACAATCGAGTCTCTGATGCATGATGGAAAAGCTCTTCAGTCCGGTACAAGCCATAACTTTGGTGACGGATTTGCCAGAGCATTCGGCATCCAGTATACAGATAAAGAGAACAAACTTCAGTATGTACATCAGACATCCTGGGGAATGACAACACGTATGATCGGTGCTATTATCATGGTACATGGTGACAACAGCGGTCTGGTACTGCCTCCGAGAATCGCTCCGACACAGGCAGTCATCATTCCAATCCAGCAGAGAAAAGAAGGCGTTCTGGAGAAAGCAGACGAAATGTTTGCAGCATTAAAGGCAGCAGGAGTCCGTGTAAAAGTAGATGACACAGACAAGAGCCCGGGATTCAAATTTGCAGAGCAGGAAATGCGTGGTATTCCGATCCGTATCGAATGCGGTCCGAAGGATATCGAGAATGGACAGGCTGTGATTTGCCTTCGTGATACAAGAGAGAAATATACTGTTACATTTGATGAGCTTGTGGAAAAAGTACAGGAAATCCTGGAAACAATCCAGAAAGATATGCTGGAGCGCGCCCGTGCACACAGAGATGCTCATACTTATGTCGCTACAAACTACGAAGAATTTAAAGATACAATTGTCAACAAACCAGGCTTCGTAAAAGCTATGTGGTGCGGTGACCGTGCATGTGAAGACAAGATCAAAGAGGATGTTCAGGCTACATCCAGATGTATGCCATTTGAACAGGAACATTTAAGCGATGTCTGCGTATGCTGCGGAAAACCGGCTAAGAAGATGGTTTACTGGGGCAGAGCATACTAATTAGAAAGTGACAGATCAGGGAATGACATTTGTCTGATTTGCTTATGGAAACCGGCAACAGAAAAATCTGAGTGCCGGTTTTGTAGCAAAATAAAAAAGATAAGGATGGTCATATGATTCTAGAAATACCAAAAAACGCGGAAACAATTTTGCACATACTTGAAAATGCAGGATATGAGGCTTATGTGGTAGGTGGCTGTGTTCGTGATTCTATTCTGGGCCGCAACCCGGATGACTGGGATATCACTACATCTGCGTCTCCTTATGAGATCAAGGAGCTGTTCCGACGGACGGTAGATACCGGGATCCAGCATGGAACAGTGACCGTTATGATGGATAAGGAAGGGTTTGAAGTCACCACCTACCGGATCGACGGGGACTATAAGGATGGAAGACATCCCAGTGAAGTGACTTTTACAGCAAGCCTGAAGGAAGATCTGCGGCGCAGAGATTTTACAATCAATGCCATGGCTTATAATGAGCAGAACGGGCTCGTGGATATTTTCGGCGGAATGCAGGATATTGCAGACGGTGTGATACGTTGTGTCGGAGAACCCAGAGAGCGTTTTTCAGAGGATGCTCTGCGGATCATGCGGGCAGTACGGTTTTCTGCGCAGCTTGGCTACCAGATCGAAGAAAAGACGAAAGCTGCGATCGAGGAGCTCGCACCAACTCTTAAGAAGATCAGTGCAGAGAGGATTCAGGTGGAGCTTGTGAAGCTTGTTACCTCCAAGCATCCAGAAGAGCTTCTGACAGCTTATGAAACCGGGATCACATCAGTGATCCTGCCAGAGTTTGATCTTTGCATGGAAACAGAGCAGCATAATCCCCATCATCTTTACAACGTAGGGATGCACACGATCCATGCCATGGAAGTCATTCCGGCAGATAAGGTGCTTCGTCTTGCCATGCTGTTTCACGATATGGGGAAGCCGGTCTGCAGGGAGACGGATGAACGGGGCATTGACCACTTCCATGGTCATCCGCAGGTTTCTGAGGAGATTACGGGGAAGGTGCTCCGGAGACTTAAGTTTGATAATGATACTGTTTATATGGTAAAAAAACTTGTCAGATGCCACGATCAGTATATTCCGGCAGATGAAAGAGGAGTACGCCGTGCCATGTGGCGCGTGGGGGAGGATGCCTTTCCTCTGCTTCTCCAGGTAAAAAAAGCAGATATGGAGGCGCAGAGCACCTTTTTAATAGAAGAAAAAGAAAAAAATCTGCAGGAGGTAGGACGGATCTATCAGGAAATTCTGGAAAAAAAGCAGTGTGTCTCACTGAAAACGCTGGCAGTAAACGGAAAGGATCTGATGGATGAGGCCGGATATGTACCTGGCAAAGAGCTTGGCACTATCCTTCAGGAACTGCTCCAGCTTGTGATAGAGGAACCGGAGCTGAATGATAAAAGGACGCTTCTGAAAGAAGCCAGGCAGAGACGAAACCGGTAATACTTTACAGATTACCCTCATAAGATAGGATATGACTTACGTCAGGGGGTAATCATTGTGAATGACAGATGTGTCAGTTTGCTGGAAAAATATGAATTGGAGTTGCTTCGTACCTGTAAGGGGCGTGGTGCCATTCTGTGTGAAACAGATATAGGAACCCTGATTCTGAAAGAATATGCAGGTTACAGAGAGAAATGTGTATATCAGGATGCTTTGCTGCATGCTCTTGCAGATAAGGGTTTTTCTTATAAAGAAAGCATTATCAGGAATAAGGAAGGGGAGCTTCTGACAGAGGATGTGGATGGAACCTCTTATATCCTGAAAACCTGGTTTGAAGGCCGGGAATGTAATGTAAGGGACCGGGAGGACTGTGCCCTTGCCATGCAGACACTGGCATCTTATCATAAGGTCAGTGCACTCTGTCAGGAACTGACAGAGTATAGATCCCTGTCTGATGTGGAAGCAGAGTTTGAAAAACATAACAGGGAGCTGAAGAAGATATGGCGGTTCCTGAAAACAAGAGGACAGAAGAGCGATTTTGAGATTGCACTGATGCAGAGCTATGCCGGTTTTTTTGAAAAGGCACTGGCAGTCACAGAAGAATGGAAGAGCTGTAAGGGACAGGAGAAATCTGTACAGGTTGTTTGCCATGGGGATTATCAGCATCATAATCTGATCCTGTCCGGAAGCAGGTTTCATCTGGTCAATTTTGAAAAGTGCGTTCCGGACAGTCCGGTAAGAGATATTTATCTGTTTATGAGAAAGCTTCTGGAAAAGAGCGACTGGTCTTTTAGTACCGGCTCAGAGCTGCTTCTTTCCTATGAAAAAGAGAGACATCTGGAAAAGGAAGATTACAGGATGCTCTATTACCGGCTGGCATATCCTGAAAAATTCTGGAAAATTGCCAATTTTTATTATAATTCAGGTAAAGCATGGATCCCGGAGAAGTATCAGGAGAAGCTTTTAAAGGTAAACAGACAGGAACAGGAAAAAAAAGAATTTCTGAAAAAATTCCGGGAAAAGTATGGTATACTTACATCGTAACAAAACAGAAGATCTGATTGAAACAGGGATTACAGAATGAAAGAAAACAGAGAGAACAAACCGGTCTTAAAATATCTGGCAGTTTTGCTGAGCCTGGTACTGACAGGCTGCGGAACCATTGGTCTTGCCCAGGAGTCCACATTTGAAAGTGCCTATGAAAATGGAAAGGAAGAAGAACCGGCAGCACCGGCATATACATCAGCCAGCAGAGGTGTCCTTATTTCCATAAATACAGAAGATAGGAGCTTTGTCATCCACAGGACAGCGGAAGGTGATGATATAGTCCTTAACTATACCGGTGCTACAGTAGTACAGGATCAATATGAAAGTCCCCTGACCATGGAGCAGCTTTCTGCAGGAGAGATCCTGGATGTGACTTATGACAGCGAATCGGGCAGAGCGGGAGATATTGCCATATCCGGAGATGCCTTCTGTTATGAGGGACTTTCAAGGTGCCGCATAGATGAAGGTAAGGGAACACTGGAGACAGGAAGCGAGACACTGCATATCAGTAATCAGACCAGAGTCTTTTCTGAGGGACGGGAGATCGGGATAAATGAGATCCTGAATCTGGATACTGTGACGGTCAGGGGTATAGGACATGATGTCAGCAGTATCGTGATAGAAAAGGGGCATGGATATCTGAGCCTTAAGGATGCAGATGCACTGCTTGGCGGATGGATCGAGGTAGGACAGGCCGTGATCAGCCAGATCACGCAGGAGATGCTCCTCACTGTGCCGGAAGGAAGCTATCAGGTAAGACTGACAGCAGGAGATGTGGATGAAACAAGAGAGGTAACTATAAAGAGGAATGAAGAAAATGTCCTTGATCTTGGGGATATTGAACTGAAGGTGCCGGTAAACGGGCAGGTCAGCCTTGTGATATCTCCTTCTACAGCTACAGTCAGGATTGATGATGTGACCGTCAATGCAGCCTATGCGGTACGCCTTCCCTTTGGCATCCATCAGATCACAGCAAGTGCTGATGGATATGATACCGTTTCGGAATACTTCGAAGTGACAGGGGAAAATACCAGAGTAAAGCTGACGCTTGGCAGGGCGGCAGAGGAAGATACAGTTTCCGGCAATTCTACAAAGAAAGAGGAAACGCCAGCTCATACAGTTACGATCAAGGCACCTGAAGATGTGGAAGTATATCAGGACAACCTGTATATGGGTATTTCACCTGTTACCTATGATAAAACCGTTGGAACGCATACGATTTCCCTGAGGAAGAGCGGTTACCAGACGAAGAGCTATCAGATCGAGGTGACGGATGATGACAGGGATCTTGTATATTCCTTCCCTGATCTGGAAAAGAATATAAATGAGAATACAGATGCATCAAATACCGTGAGTGGAAACAGTGTCAAAAACCAGACGGGCAGCACTGTCAGCGGCAATACAAATACCGTCAGCGGCAATGAAACGACTGCCAGTCAGGACACTGCCTGAAAACGCAGGAAAGTGAGGAAATACGGGGCTGAAAAGCCAAAAATTTCTTGACAAACAGTAGTAAAAAAGATATATATAGATATAGACGTTTCATTCAAGTGGAAGAAACAAGAAAATAAATAAACACTCATAATAAGAGGAGGAGTTCGAAATGAACAAAACAGAATTAGTAGCAGCAATCGCTGATGAAGCTGGATTATCTAAGAAGGATGCTGAGAAGGCATTAAAGGCTTTCACAGATGTTGTAACAGAAGAATTAAAGAAGGGTGAGAAGGTTCAGCTTGTTGGCTTTGGTACATTTGAAGTATCTGAGAGAGCAGCAAGAGAAGGAAGAAATCCCCAGACTGGCGCAGCAATGAAGATTGCAGCTTCTAAGGCTCCTAAGTTCAAGGCTGGTAAGGCATTAAAGGATTTAATCAACGCATAAGTGAGATACGTGAGGGACCTGCTGTGGCAGGTCCTTTTTTCGTTGAAAGGGATCATAGCGGAAAGGAACAAGCAGGTATGAGATTAGACAAATATTTAAAGGTATCCAGGCTGATCAAACGCAGAACTGTAGCCAATGAGGCATGCGATGCAGGCCGCGTCATGATCAATGACAGACCGGCAAAAGCATCAGCAGATGTCAAGGCAGGGGATAAGATCACAATCTCCTTCGGTAACAAGGATGTGAGTGTGGAAGTACTCAGTGTACAGGAAACTGTCAGAAAAGAAGAAGCCAAAGAGATGTTTCGGTATTTATAAAACGCCGGAATATCCGGAAGTGTTCTCCAATATAATCTTTTATAGAAAGAGAAAAGGAGAACGGGATGGAGGATTTAAACAGTATTAACAAGAGACCTCATAAGGTGACACTTCTTGGAAGAAGGACATGTAATCTTACCGGGGTGAATGATGTGCTTTCCTTTGACGAAAGAGAAGTGATCCTGGAAACAGAGCAGGGTATGCTGATGATGAAGGGAAGCGGACTTCATGTGAACAGACTGACTCTGGATAAGGGTGAGGTAGATGTGGAAGGAAAGATAGACAGCTTCACTTATTCCGAACAGGCATCCATGACGGCAAAAAGTGAATCTCTTCTGACCCGGTTATTTAAATAATGTGGCTCAGTCAGGATATTACCAGAGAGATGGTCTTTTTGTTCCATTCCTTTCTGCTGGGAGTTGTGATCACTTCTGCTTATGATGGTTTTCTGATCATACGGAGACTGATCCGTCATTCCGGGATCATGGTGTCACTGGAAGACCTTGTTTTCTGGATTGTGTGTGCACTGGAGGTATTCAGGGTTCTCTGCAGGGAAAATAATGGAATGCTCAGGTGGTTTGCAGTAGCCGGAGCCTTTGGTGGAATGCTTGTGTACAAGAAAACGGTCAGCAGATTCATAATCAGGACAATATGTCAGGTGATCACATTTTTGGGCGGAATACTGATGAAGATCGTGAGATTTCTGGCAAAGCCGGTAAAGAAGCTTGTCAGGCAAGGGGAAAAAGGGGGTAAGGTACTGGCTGGCAGGCTGTCATGGCTCTTCCGGTGCCTGAAAAAGAAGTTGACGTTATTTTTGAAAATGCTTAAAATAGTACTTAGTAAGAAATGAAAAGAGGATGCGGGATGGCAAGAAGAGCAGCTTACCGGAAAAGACGGCAGAATAAGTTCGGTATGTTTCTTGTATTCATCGTTGTGGTCATGCTTACCGTTGTAGTAGCTGTCAGAGGAATTGAGATGAAAGCGAAGCTGGCTGATAACAGGCAGAGGGAAGCTGAACTGGAGGCACAGATCGCAGCTGAAGAGGAGCGTACGCAGGAAATAGAAGAAATGGAAAAATATTCGGAAACCCTTGGATATACAGAAGAGGTAGCCAAGGAGAAGCTGGGTCTTGTCAATGAAGGTGAGATCATATTCCGGGATGAAAGTCATTAAAGATACTGTCCAGATGAAAAATGGGCAGTATTTTTTTGCGATGAGTTATGAAGGGGCAGGAACTGCTTCGACAAACAATGCACAGGCTTTCTGTTAAGATAGATAACTGCTACAGAGAGAAAGAAAGGGGCGTTATCATATGAAAAACAGGGAAGCGGATGACAGAGATGACTTTGAAAGCATATTACCGGAGTATGGAAGGCGGAAGCTCCTGACCTGTGCAGAATCCATACGGGAGCTGGCAGAAAGCTTTCAGGAAACAAGAGAAAACAGAGAGATCCTGCCGGAAGAAAACCGTAATGATTTCCTGTGTCAGAGGCGTCTTTTTGAAAATAAAAACCTGATGGCGGAGCATCTGCAGGAAATGGCACAGATCATGACAGATGTAGCACAGGAAACGAAAAGCTGCAGACCATTAAGCGTCAGAAGAGTGAAACAGATTGCCCATGCCATGAAAGAGGTCGGAGTGCAGATGAAGAATCTGTACCTGATCGAAAATGAAGAAGGGAAGAGCGAGGTTACGATCTGCCTCAGGAATGAAAAAAGGAATACGCTGTCAGCAGAGGAAATGGGAGACCTGCTTTCTGTTCTGTTGAATATCAGGCTGGTCTGTACCGGAGACAATCCCTTTTTTGTAACAGAAGAATGGAAGACCTTTTATTATGTGGAAGAGGCCGGATATCATGTGCTGACCGGAGTGGCCACTGCTGTTAAGGAGACAGAAAAGGTTTCAGGGGATAATTATTCCTTTTTTGAAATGAAGCCGGGCAATCAGACAGCGATCCTTTCAGATGGAATGGGCTCAGGGGAGAAAGCGTGTCAGGACAGTACCCTTGTTGTAGAACTGATGCAGAAGTTTCTGGAGGCGGGATTCCCGGCAGAAACAGCGATTTCCATGATCAACAGTGCACTGGTATGCCGTGAGGAAAGCGCAAATATGTCCACTCTGGATCTCTGCAGTATTGATCTATACGGAGGGGAATGTCGTTTTATCAAGGTGGGAAGTGCCTGCTCATATATTAAAAGGGGACAGCTCGTGGAACGGATATCATCCGGTAATCTTCCCATGGGGATCTTTCAGAAACCAGATGTGGATATGGTCTGCCGGGAACTGGAGGATGGAGATTATGTGATCCTGTTTTCTGATGGAGTTACGGATGCACTTTCCCAGGGGATGGGGGAGGAGATACTTCCGGAGGTGATCGGGAGCTGCCAGCTCAGCAATCCTGGAGAAATAGCAGGCTCTCTCCTGAATTTCTGTATTCACCAGTGCAAAGGGCATATCCGTGATGATATGACGATTCTGGTGATCGGGATCTGGAAAAAAGAAGAGGAATAAGTCTTTTCTTTTATATATATATCAGCTATAGTAAATATATGGTCAATAAAGTTCTGGATTATTGTGAACAATATCATATGATAGCTTCTGGCGATGTGGTTGTAACAGGGGTTTCAGGGGGCGCAGATTCTGTCTGCCTCCTTTTTATGCTGCTTGCTATCCGGGAGAAGGTGCCGTTTCATCTGGCAGTTGCCCATGTAAATCATGGACTGCGGAAGGAAGCTGCCATGGAGGCAGCCTACGTGCATGAATTATGTGAAAACAGGGGGATCCCATTCTATCTGAAAGAGGCAGATATGGCAGGCTACGCAAGGGAAGCATCCCTTTCTGAGGAGGAAGCAGGCAGGCAGATCCGGTATGCTTTTTTCAGGGAGATACTTATACTGGAGGGCACAAGGCACCAGACAGAGGAGGCAAAGTGGAAGATCGCAGTTGCCCATAACCGGAATGACAGAGCCGAAACCATGCTGTTCCATCTTTTCCGGGGAACAGGATTGGCGGGACTCTGCGGGATCCCGGCGGTAAACGGGAGGATCATACGGCCGCTTCTCTGCCTTGACAGGCAGGAGATTGAGGCTTATCTGAAAAATGAGAAGATCCGTTACTACACGGACAGTACCAATCAGGAGGATCACTACGCAAGAAACAGGATCCGCCATCATATTCTGCCCTATGCGGAAGATGAGATCTGCAGAAGTGCTGTGGCACATATGAACCAGACGGCAGAGAATCTCCGCCTGGCAGAGATTTATCTGGGGAAACAGACGGAAGAAGCGGCAGAGAGATGTGTGCTGCCTGCCGGAAACGTGGCAGCAGAATGCCAGGAGAAAGAACCGGCTGGCAGTGGGAAGCAGATCCGTCTGGATCTGGATGCTTTCATAAAAGAAGATCCATATCTGAGAGGCCGTATCCTGCATCTGTTTGTGGAGAAACTGGCCGGTCAGAGAAAAGACATTACGGCGGCACACCTGGAGGGCATAGAACGACTTTTCCTTTCAGAAAAAAACGGTGAATTGAATCTTCCATATGAAATTACGGTTTATAAAAATTACAGGATGGGTATGCTTGTAAGAGGTAAACAGAAGAAGCAGAGAAAGAAGCCTGTAGTGATCAAGGGGGATGGGATTTATCAGGCAGATGGTCTTGGAGAGGTGGAAGTTACAGTGTTTTCCTGTGAAAAAACTGGAAATATTCCGGAAAAGAGATATACGAAATGGTTTGATTATGATAAAATAACAACATCTGTTCTGCTGCGGGTAAGGGAGCGTGGAGATTATCTTACGATCAACAGCAGCATGGCGCACAAGTCCCTTCAGGATTATTTCGTTAATGAAAAAATCCCAAGACAGGAAAGGGATTCTTTTTATGTACTTGCAGATGGCGCCCATATCATGTGGGTTCCCGGATATCGGATCAGCGAATATTATAAGGTGACAGAGAAAACCCGGAATATCATGCAGATCAGCATAAAGAAGACGGAAGCGTAAGAAAGGAGTCAGGAAATGGCTGAACATGTAAAGGTACTATTATCAGAAAAGGAAGTGGATGACAGGATCCAGGCGATCGGAGAGCAGATCAGCAGGGATTATGCAGGAAAGCAGGTACATCTTATCTGTGTATTAAAGGGAGGAAGCTTTTTCCTGTGTGAGCTGGCAAAGAGGATCACTGTACCGGTTTCCCTTGATTTTATGTCTGTATCCAGCTATGGAAGTGAGACTAAGTCAAGTGGTGTGGTCAAGATCATCAAGGATCTGGATGAGCCGATCAAGGGGAAGGATGTTCTTGTGATTGAGGATATTGTAGATTCTGGAAGAACCTTAAGCTATCTTATGGAAATGCTGAAGGACAGAGGACCTGCAAGCTTAAAGCTCTGTACACTTCTTGACAAACCGGACAGAAGAGTCATTGATGTGCCGGTAGATTATACGGGATTTGAAATTCCGGATGAGTTTGTAGTTGGCTACGGTCTTGATTATGATCAGAGATATCGTAATCTTCCCTACATCGGAGTGATCAGCTTCGATTGAGAAGAGTGCTTTAAAAGAAATAATGCAGTAAATGACAGAATAGGAAAGTAAGACAGTTATGAAAAACCGAGGTATCAGAATTTATTTTGTACTCGTGATCGGACTTCTGCTCCTGGTTCTCTGGACCAGCATGCTGAACGTGAAGCAAAGCGAGTATACCAAAGGGGAACTGGTAACCAGCCTGAAGGCAGATGAAGTAATTTCGGCAACAATCCTGCCAAACCGTGAAACACCGACAGGTGAAGTAGAGATCGTACTGGCAAACGGTGAACAGAGAACCCTTTATGTAACAGATGTAAATGAGATCGAAGCTCTGCTGGAATCATATAAGATTGATCCGGCTGTAGAAAAGGTGCGGGAAGAAAACTGGTTCCTGAACAGTGTATTCCCGGTGCTCCTTGCCGTGATCGTTATGGTGTTCTTCTTTGTGATGATGAATAATCAGAATGCAGGCGGCGGAAACAGCAAGATGATGAATTTCGGAAAGAGCCGGGCCAGACTTTCTCTTGGTGACAATAAAACGACCCTGCAGGATGTGGCGGGTCTGAAGGAAGAGAAGGAGGATCTGGAGGAGATCATAGAGTTTTTGAAGAATCCGGGTAAGTTTACCAGGGTTGGTGCCAGGATCCCCAAGGGTGTACTGCTTGAAGGAGCACCCGGTACAGGTAAGACACTGCTTGCCAAAGCAATTGCGGGAGAAGCAGGAGTTCCCTTTTTCAGCATATCGGGATCTGATTTTGTGGAAATGTTTGTTGGTGTTGGTGCATCCAGAGTCCGTGATTTGTTTGAAGAAGCTAAGAGGCACGCTCCCTGTATTATTTTTATCGATGAGATCGATGCGGTTGCAAGACGCCGTGGAACTGGTATGGGTGGCGGTCATGATGAAAGAGAACAGACATTGAATCAGCTGCTTGTAGAGATGGATGGCTTTGGTGTGAATGAAGGGATCATTGTGCTGGCAGCAACCAACCGTGTAGATATCCTGGATCCTGCCATTTTAAGACCGGGACGTTTTGACCGGAAGATCAGTGTGAACAGACCGGATGTCGGAGGCAGGGAAGAGATCCTGATGGTACATGCCAAGAACAGACCTCTTGCAGAGGATGTAGACCTGAAGCAGGTGGCACAGACGACAGCCGGATTTACCGGTGCGGATCTGGAGAATCTTCTGAATGAGGCATCCATTATGGCAGCCAAGGAAGAAAGGGCTTTTATCATCCAGGATGATATCAAACGGGCTTTCATTAAAGTAGGAATTGGCGCAGAGAAGAAGAGCCGGGTGATTTCAGACAAGGAAAAGAAGATCACTGCTTATCATGAGGCAGGTCATGCGATCCTGTTTCATGTACTGCCGGATGTGGGACCTGTCTATACGGTTTCTATCATTCCAACCGGTAATGGTGCAGCGGGTTATACCATGCCGCTGCCGGAGAAGGATGAGATGTTTATCACAAAGGGGCAGCTTCTGCAGGATATTATGGTGTCTCTTGGAGGACGTATTGCAGAGGAGATTATTTTCGGTGATATTACTACAGGCGCTTCCAGTGATATCAAGAAGGCAACCTCTGCAGCCAGAGATATGGTGACCAGGTATGGTATGTCTGAGAATATTGGCGTGATCAATTATAACAGCGATGATGATGAGGTATTCATTGGAAGAGATCTGGCTCATGCAAAGAATCACAGTGAACTGATCTCGGGAGAAATTGACAGAGAAGTAAAGGCCATTATAGATGACTGCTATAAGAAGGCAAAGGATATTATACTGGCACACATGGATGTACTGCATCACTGTGCAGAACTGTTGATCGTTAAGGAAAAGATTGGCAGGGAAGAGTTTGAGGCATTGTTTGACCAGAAGGAGAATGATCCGGAAAGCTTTTTCAAAAACCATGAAATTGGTGAAAGTGCACAAAAATGATGGTGCAAATTTGTAATATTTGTGAATTGTAGGAATTTACACAAAATGGGGGCTATGCTATTATACTACTTGTAACCCCCCCCAATACATTATATAGTTTTTGCTATACCCCATAAGAAAGAAATACCTTCTCTAAAAAGAACAGTACACGTACTGTTCTTTTTACTTTATATTGATAAAAGAGGCTATTTCGGATAAAATAAGAAGTGGATTTTGAAGGGAGCAGCCAGGTATGTTTTTTGATATAAACCGCCTGAGAAAGGCGGAGTATGAAACGCAGTATATTAATGGGATGAGACCTGTTTTCAACAAGAAGGCACTGTTCAGCGATACGACAGAAGATTATGTGACTCCGGCAGAACCGGAGCCATATTCACATGTAATGATCCGTTTCCGGACAGCGGTAAATAATGTAGACCGAATCTTTCTTGTACATGGAGAAGCAAGGCATCTGATGATGCGGGAATCCAAGGATGAATATTTTGAATACTTTTCCTGTGAAATGGAACTGGAGAATACAGAGTTTTCCTATTATTTCATTGTAGAAGCTGGCAAGCTGAACTGCTTTTATGATACGAGAGGTGTAGTGAAGGAAGTGCAGCCAGAGTATCAGTTCCGTATCATTCCCGGGTTTAAGACACCGGAGTGGGCCAAGGGTGCTGTTATGTATCAGATCTATGTAGACCGGTTTTATAACGGAGATCCTGCCAATGATGTACTCACCGGGGAATATCAGTATATCGGTGACAAGACAGTGAAGGTGGATGACTGGGAGAAATATCCGGCAGCCATGGGCGTCCGTGAATTTTATGGCGGTGATCTGCAGGGTGTTCTTGACAAGATGGATTATCTGCAGGATCTGGGTATTGATGTTATTTATTTCAATCCCCTGTTTGTGTCCCCGTCCAACCACAAATACGATATTCAGGATTATGACTATATTGATCCCCATTTTGGCAGGATCGTCAGTGATGAGGGAGAGCTTCTTTCCCAGGATCAGAGGGAGAACCGTTTTGCATCCCGTTATATTGACCGGGTGACGAATAAGGCTAATCTGGAAGCAAGTAATGCCCTGTTTGCAGAGCTGGTGGCAGAAGCACATAAGCGCGGCATAAGGGTTATTCTGGATGGTGTGTTCAATCATTGCGGTTCCTTTAATAAATGGATGGACAGAGAGCGCATTTACGAGAATGCCGAAGGTTATGAAAAGGGTGCCTATATTGAAAAGGAAAGTCCCTATCATAGTTACTTCAAATTCCATAATAACAATGCATGGCCCTATAATGGCAGCTATGACGGCTGGTGGGGGCATGACACACTGCCAAAGCTGAATTATGAGGATTCCAGGGAGTTATATGCTTACATTCTCCGTATTGCGGCCAAGTGGGTAGCACCTCCTTTCAACGCAGATGGATGGAGGCTGGATGTGGCAGCAGATCTTGGCTACAGTCCGGAAACCAATCACAGGTTCTGGAAGGACTTCCGCAGGGCGGTAAGAGAGGCCAATCCGGAGGCAATCGTACTGGCAGAGCATTACGGAAGTCCGAGGGCATGGCTGAATGGCAAGGAATGGGATACGGTTATGAACTATGATGCCTTTATGGAGCCTGTGACCTGGTTCCTTACGGGAATGCAGAAGCACAGTGATGATTTCCGCGGAGATATGCTGGGAAATGCGGATAATTTTATTGGGGCCATGAAACATCATATGTCTGATTTCACGACGCCATCTCTGCAGATTGCCATGAATGAACTGTCAAACCATGATCATTCACGTTTTCTGACAAGAACAAACAGGAGAGTAGGACGTACCAATAATCTGGGACCGCAGGCAGCGAAAGAAGGAATCAATAAGGCTGTTATGCGGGAAGCTGTTGTCATGCAGATGACATGGCCTGGTGCGCCTACAATTTATTATGGAGATGAAGCCGGTGTCTGTGGCTTTACCGATCCTGACAACAGAAGAACCTATCCCTGGGGGAAAGAAGATCAGGAGCTGATCGAGTTCCACCGGTATATGACAGGAATCCATAAGCGGTATCCAGCCTTCAGGAAGGGATCGGTGAGGAAGCTGCTGGCAGAACAGGAGGCTTGGGACAAGTCCCTGCGAGCGATGCCTGCCCAAAAGCTCACCACTCAGGCCAACGAATGGCTGGCGGACAATGACCAGACCGACCGTGACCCGGAAAAAGACCCCATCACCGAGGATGAGTTTGCCCGGCGCCTCCTCCTCACCGAGTTTACAGTATCTCCCGGCGGCCGTTTTACCGCCTGGTACGAGGACGACGATATGTTCTGGGGCCATGTGATCACTGTGGATGGAACGCTGAAAAAAGGCCCCGTTGACGCTGATATACAGGGATAAGCAGAGGAGGAAACCTAAATGAACAGCGAGCAGATCACGGCTTTTTTACAGGAGCATTGGAACTGGGTGACCCTGGTCATCGGCGCTGTCCTGCTGATTGGGGCAATCATGAACTGGAACTGGCTCTGTGACCCCACCGGCAAGCCAGACTCTCACCGCTATGGCCGCGGCTCCAGACGGGTGATCTTCTTCCTACTGGGAATCGTGCTGATTGTGACCAGCATCATGTCTTGGGTACTGTAAAGGGGACAACAAAATGTCATTCAAATTTACATTCCGGGAGATCACCCCGGAAGATACGGAAATTTTGCGTATTCTCAAACTGCGGAATGCAAAGCCGGAGGAGCATATTTGCTGCGAGATCCTAAGAGGCGACGGTATCACCATGAAGACCTGGTACAGCAAGGCGGATGTAGCCCTCTGGGGAGAGGACTACATCAAGGCCAATTCCAAAATGAAATATATAGACGGCGACTGGACGGTCAGTTTAGATGTGGAGCCGTGGAAGCGCACACACGGCGTATCTTCGAAAAAAGTCACATCCCCGTCCTCTCCCCGTTATCCCACCTGGCTCACCGGCCATGTGAAAGAGTGGGCGGAGAAGCGTTTGCCAA